>Ga0302325_10001190_pt1 | contig 67831 bp, 70 predicted proteins | sample Palsa_T0_2_FD_201948 | JGI IMG/M metagenome (GOLD analysis project Ga0302325, IMG submission 201948) | Peat permafrost microbial communities from Stordalen Mire near Abisko, Sweden - Palsa_T0_2 | ecosystem: Environmental > Terrestrial > Soil > Palsa > Peat permafrost | place: Sweden: Abisko...
CTCGTTTGATCCTCCACTCCTCGGTTGACCCTCCACTAGAAAGCTTCTCCCAACTGGAGATAAAAACCTTGCGAATCCCCCTTCGCGAGACCGTAATCAAGCCGCAGGTTTAGCTTTTCGGATTGGTTGAGAGCGATCCGCAGGCCTCCGCCATAGGAATATTTAAAATGCTGGAGATTGATGTCGCTCAATTCGGGGCCGACATTCCCTACATCGCCAAAACCCACGGCTCCGAGGCGCCACCACAAGGGTATCCGGTATTCGGCTTGCAGGATGCCGGCATTCTTGTCGCGATAGCGGCCTGCGTAATAACCGCGCATATTGTTGGCTCCGCCGAGATAGGCAAGACTTCGCAATGGCACTTCGCCGGCGTTGAAAGTTCCGAAGGCCTGTAATGCCAGCACCTGACCCTTATAGACCCGGATGAAGCGCCGGAGGTCAATAACGTAGTTAGTATATTGATAATCAGATCCAAAGATAGAATTAAAGTGGTCGAAATAGAACTGCAGCATCACTCCTTTGTCAGGTGAAAAAGCATTGTTGCGGGTATCATACGTTAGGCTGAGGCCAAGACCGGAGACCACATAGCCATGGCGGCCGACGACATTCTCCTGGTCGAAAAGTCCCCCGGCGGGGTACTCTACATCGAATACCCGCTGGAACTCGTAGACCGTGCCTAAAAAAAGATGCCTGCCAATTTTGTATTGTGGATGGAGATATACGTAATACTGCTTAAATTTATAAGATTCCTTGCTACTGTCAGGGGCTCGCTTGCCGAGGCCCCAGAACTCGTCGGGAAAAGAACTATAGGACAACTGTTCGTTGATGATCCACCTTTCACCTGGGAAGTAAATGGAACCATTTATTGCAGTTACAAATTGCTTCCGGGTCGTATACAGCGCTATTGCTTGAGCGTTAGAAGTTCGGATGGTAGTATCACGTTTATAGAGATGAAATGTAGAGGCGCTGGCCAAACCAAAGGACCAACCCGTTTCTATTGAGCTAGCGATGATTGGGAGAACAAGAACATGCCGTATATTTGCCGGAACCTTAATGGGGATCGGCAGCTTTTCGACAGGAATTGTCCTTAAACTGTCGCTTTGGGCTTTCCCGGCCTTGGGCAGCGCCACCACCAGGCAAAGCCCAAGAAAATAGGTAAATATTGCTTTTCTGAACGAAACGGGGAGCAATGTTGTAGTATATTTATTTGCGTTTGGCGATAAAAAGCACGCAAATTAACACGGAAAAATCTAATTTTCTTACATTTGATCATTAATGAAGAATTCACAATTTGTTAAAATTCAATTAACCCAATATTTAAAAGCGCTGAAGCGGAAAGGGATGACCCTTCCTTTTCTTAAATAAAGCTAGCATTTATGAAAAAATTCGAATGCCCCGATTTTGTCCTGGGAGATAAGGTAACGGAAGAACAATATAACTTTTTCGACAAGTATGGCGTGATCATATTTAGGAATTTTATTAATTCGGCGACCGTTCAATTATTCATACAAGAGCTAAATCGGATTGAAAAACAATGGCTGGATGAAGGTCTTGACAAGGTAAACGGGATACCGTTGAAATTTGGAAAGGACCAAAATGGGAATAAGATGATCCAGCGCATGTGTTTTCTATCCCTTTACAGCGATCCCCTTCATCAGATCGTGCAGGATGCCCGCGTCCAGGCCCTTACCGGCCTGCTCTATCCTTACGAGGGCCGGATCAGCGAAAATGAGAAGGATGGATTGATCCTCAACCACTATGTCCGGGTGCCGGAAAGCAATTTCACACAGATGGGCTGGCATACCGACAGCCCTCGCGATCTCTTCCTTGGGCAAAAGATCATGCCGATGCTCAACGTCGGTATCCACCTGGATGACACGCCTTTCGAGAATGGTGGATTGCGCGTCCTTCCTGGTACGCACAAACAAGGCATACTGCGGCTGCTGTTCGGTAAGAAATACTTTATCGACAACAACCCCGACCGGCGTGAGATCGGCTTCGATTTGTCTGCCGGCGACCTCACCGTACATGACGGCCGTATCTGGCACCGTGCGCAGCAGTCTCCCCTCTATGGTGAGGCCAGCCGCCGCCGCGTGATGTATATCCCGATCATTACGGGAAAGTACCAGCCGAAAGACGCGAACAGCAAGACGCCTTTCTATCATCGGCTCGCCTCGAAAGTGCAGAATTAACCTTAGACCTGTCCCCGCTCTCTTTCTCGGGACCAACTCATTTATTATAGCTAGCCGGCCATTGGGGCCGGCTTTTTTTTGCGCTCCGGTTGCCCCCACCTATCTTTACGCCAATATGGAATATGCGTTGATCACTGGAGCCAGCAAAGGTATCGGCCGGGCTATCGCCCGGGAGCTGGCATCCCGCGGCTATAATGTCCTGCTCGTTGCCCGCTCCGAAGACCTGCTGCAAAACCTTGCCGCCGAAATAGCTTCCCGCTATAATGTTGCAGCTGACTATCTGTCCCTCGACCTGTCTCATCCGGAGGCCCCGCAAAATGTCTTCGATTGGTGCCGCGCCAAAGGATATGAAGTCAGTATCCTGGTCAACAATGCCGGCTATGGCCTTAGCGGCTCCTTCGAAAAATATACGATCCAGGAGCATCTCAACATGATGCAACTCAATATGGCAACTCTTGTGGGAATGACACGTATCTTCCTGCCCGACCTGCGCAGCCGCCCGAAGGCCTATATCCTCAATGTAGCCAGCTCAGCCGCCTACCAGGCCGTGCCCGGGCTGACCCTGTATGCCGCGACCAAATCCTTCGTGCTGGCCTTTAGCAGGGGACTGCACCAGGAACTGTCTAAGAGCTCCGTCACGGTCACTTGCGTAAGCCCCGGCGCCACGGACACCGACTTCCCTAACCGCGCCCAGATCGGCGAAAAAGGCCTGAAGGCGGCCGAAAAGCTGAACATGACGCCCGAAGCAGTCGCCGCCCTCGCCGTCCGCGGCATGCTGGCCGGCCGCGCCGAGATCATCACCGGTTTTATCAACAAACTAGGTGCCGCCATGGCCTGGCTCCTGCCCAAGTCGGTCGTCGAGCGCACGGCGATGAAGATCTATGAGTAGGCGCGCCTCACCTGAGATGTCTCAGGTAGCTCTCGGGATCATCCAGGAATCGTTTGGTGACCCGGTAGTGGTCGGTTTCCTTAAAGCTCATGCGCTCCATGCCCTCTTCCCGGATCTCGTAGATCGTCGCATCCGGCAGCCCCATGAGAATGGGCGAATGCGTGGCAATGAGAAATTGTGCCTGTTCTGTTTTCAACACATCAAGTATAAATGCGATCAGTGAAAGCTGTTTGATAGGAGAAAGGGCTGCTTCGGGCTCATCGAGCATGAATATTCCTTTGTCGCCTATCCTCGTCTGCAAGATCTTCAGATAAGCTTCGCCATGGGAGAAAGCCTGCATATTCTCGCCATAGTCCTTTCGCATCTGGAAGAGTGAATAGTTCATGCTTTGGCTCATCCGCTCGATGATCGTGTCATCCACCTGTCCCTTTAATTCGCTAAGATCACCCTGGATCTTTTGTTTTTCCTTTTCCACACCGTTGATAAAATCACTGAAGTCCTCGGCTCGGAAAAAGAAGCCTTTCGCCGTCTGCCGCTTCCAACTCAGCTCCAGGTATGGTGCCAACAGGCGCGCGGCCTCAAACCCATCCGAAGAACCGATGTGTCCGCCAATTAATGGCAGCTTCAACTTAAAGGCGATGCTTTCGAGAAGTGTCGATTTCCCGCAGCCATTGTCGCCAACGAAGATGGTGACTTTGGAGTCCACATCGACTTGTTTGGCAAATCGAACGGCAGGGATGTTATAGGGAAAAGGAACGGCCTTTAGGGGATCGAGTGAAAATGATTTGAGGAAGGGCATAACTGGATCGGGTTAATCCAATAAAATTAATAAAACATTTTTTTCGACTCCGGATTTTATGGTATATTTGCAGCCCATTAAGCGATCGGGGCCCTCCCCTATCGCTTGATCCTCAAGGCCCCGTAGCTCAACTGAATAGAGTAACTGACTACGGATCAGTAGGTTTCAGGTTTGAATCCTGACGGGGTCACAGACATCCAAATCAGGGCACTGCGTAAAGTGCCCTTTTTCATGCCTCAAACCCTCGCCAGCACTGCGTTTGAGCCGTTTTTCAAAAACTTTTGATTCCATCGCCATCCATCGGAATCTAGGCGTTTTGGGGGTTAATTCGGGACCTAATTCGGGACCTACCTTTGTGAGGTCCCGAATAGGTCCCGAGGAAACTACCCTCTCGTGTGTGTGAAAGATCATTTTTTTTAACCCGCAAAAATGATTTTTTATGTATGTCAAACAAAATGTCTCCATCCTCTTTATTCTCCGTACCGCAAAAATGGGCACCGACCGAAAATGCCCCATTCATGTCCGTCTGACGATCGACGGGGTAAGAGACGAAATTGCCACGGGTGTCCGGGTCGCTGAAAACGGCTGGGTGGCCGATTCGAAGCAAGTGGCCGAAAATGAACCCAATTATAAGCTCCATAATAAGCGACTTCGCCAGATACAGACGGACCTGGAACGACTCGTTGACCTGGCACAAGCCAGCGAAGAAATTGCTATCCCGGCTAAAGTCTTGGCGACCTATCGGACGCCCGTTCGCGCAGTGAAAATTCGGGAGGAAAAAAGCAAGAATCTGGCTTTCAGCCACGCCATCGATGAAACGGTGGAAAAATATCTGACTTATCATCAGCGGTTCGAAAAGGCACACCTGGACGGCAAATTCCCGGCCCCTCCCCTACAACAGCGGCTATCTGATGAAAGGGAGGTGATCACCAAATCAATCGAAAAACTGGTGAAAGAAGGTAAATTGATGTTTGATGATAAGTCCTGGGAAAAAACCCTCCTCCTCTCGATAAACGAACACCTGCTCAACTTTATGGAAATTTCTTTCGCCGGCCAGCGTTCACCAAACACGCTCGAAAAGATGTGGGGACGTAAGAACCGCTATCTTGAATTTCTGGAATATCGATATGAAGTGTCCGATATCCCGCTGAACAAACTGCAATACAAATTCATGGATGAGTTATTGAAGTACAATATGGTCCAGCATGGTATAATAAAGAACTCAGCCATGAAGTACGTGCAGATCCTGAAAGGTATATTATCGAGGGCCGAATCGCTGGGCTGGATGCAAAGCAAAGCCTTTGATCAATACCGTTGCAATTATACCGACCCGCACACCGACTGGCTAACAATGGCTGAAATGGTGGATTTGATGGATACCGACTTTGGCAATGTGCACCTAACCGAGGTCAAGGACATTTTTGTCTTCCAGAGCTTTACGGGCCTTTCCTATGCCGAACTGCGCAGCCTTGGACCAGAAGACATCCGAATCGGCGTTGACGGCAAACAGTGGATTGGAAAATTCCGGCAGAAAACCGGCGGCGACGAAACCCTCCCTATACTGCCAACGGCTCTTGCGCTCATCGAGAAATACAAGAATCATCCGGTATCGCTTCGACGGCGGAAGATATTTCCGGTACCCTCGAATGTTGACTACAACAGAACGCTCAAAGTAGTCGCCACGACAAAGGGTTATAAGGTAAACCTCCGATCTCATAAGGCCAGGTATTTCTTCGCTAACGTAATTATGTTCGACAATGGCGTCAGCCTGAAGACGATCGCTGCTACCTTGGGCCAGAATACTACGCGATCGACCGAAAAGTACGTCAAAGCCAACAAATCACACATCAGCAGGACGATGGACGAAGTGGAAGAAAAACTGTATGGAACGGCCGGGAAGACCGTCAAAAAGGAAGCGCCGTTGTCCAATGAAGCAAAGGTGATTCCCTTGAGCAGGACTAGATAAACTCCCTTACAAGCACCAGGGACGCCGACCTGATCCTAATGTGTCTAACGATCGGTACCTGATCATGGACGTTTTTCCCCAGAATATTTTCAGAATTAGCTAAAATGCAGCTACCAAAAATATTATCAAAAAGGCTTTCTACTATATTTGGAAGGTTAAATTGTAATGCTGCTATAAATTTCATTAAAATGAGGATCTTCACGATTACAAAAGATTCGGAAACGATCGTTGATGTTGTAAATGAAAAAATAATCTATTTTGGGTACCATGACTTTTTCGACAAGATCGTTAAAGCAAATAATTGCTTTATATGCGGCGCTTCTCCTGAGGATAAAGAATTCAATGATGAACACATTATTCCCGATTGGATTTTAAGAAAATTTAATCTTTACAATAATTCGATCACCCTACCTAATCAAACGTCAATAAACTATAGGAATTATACAATTCCCTGTTGCAAAGATTGTAACTCTCTTTTGGGAAAGACTTATGAAGGTCCTATTAGCAGCCTTCTCAACGGTAGCTACCAAAATTTAATTGAAAAAATTGCGGCGAACAACTCAATCGTGGAACTTTTGTTTTTTTGGATGTGTCTGATTTACGTAAAAACACATTTGAAAGACACCTTGTTGTTGCAATCTCGCGACACACGCATTAAACAGGGAATGATCGGGGACCATTTTGACTGGAGCGATACCCATCACGTCCATTGTATGGCACGAGCGTTTTACACAAATGCAAAAGTACTCGACAATGTTTACGGGTCAATTTTAATTTTACCAGCCATGGTTTCTGAAGATGTCGGGAAGTTTGACTACATGGATCATGCAATTGCAAAAACTGCAATGATACAGATGGGCGAAATATGTATCATTGCAGTATTAAATGATTCGTGTGCTTGCCAAAGTGTATTTGGTGGGCCATTAAGTAAAATAAGCGGGCCGCTCACCCCCTTCCAGATAAGAGAAATTTTCGCTCACATGATGTTTATCAACCTTCATTTAGTCGATCGACCATCATATCATTCCACGATCGAGTCGGGGGGATATGAGATCGTGGCTACCTTGCCGGGAAAATTGAGATTAGCACAAGAAAAGGACTGGGTTGTGCCATTGCCTGAATTGCTTTATCAATATCTTGCGCCGCTTTTTCCCGATGATGACCCAAATAAGAATAAAATACTTGAAATGGTTAGAGCGGGCAAAATGAGATATCTTCTTAATGAGAACGAAGAATTTGTAGACTTTTCGAAAAAAACAAAGTAAAGTGTGAACGACGAATGGAATGAAAGCTGAATAATTCATCGGACAGAAATTCATTGCAGGAGGAAGCCTGGCCACAGCTATATTGAATTTAAGGAAGCTTGGCGAAGGATAGCGAAATTTGCGGAGGTGGAACACAGCAAGAAGAACTTTTTTCCGATGGGGGTTTACTGTAGGGTATTGAGCCGAACGAAGATGTCGTGGCGCAGCTCCTGTAAATTCTTGTAGACTTTCTGAAAAGTTTCGATCAGCAGCGGCGGATATCGGAGATCAGAACACGCGACGGTTTTCGTGGCCTGCATGATCAGGAGCATGTCGATTAAGACGCGGAGCTCCCGGTATTGATAGTTGAGGGTTTTGCGCTTATGCCGGAAAAGTACCTGGGTAGGAGTAATCGGAAAAATGAATTCATCGGTGTGAAATGATTCGGTCCCGTTGTTCCGGTAAATGATGGGATTGTCACTGACCAGGGCGGGCAGCGCTTGGGGAAAGGGTTGAATGGTGGCGTGATCCTGTTCGGGAACATTGAATATCTCATGGTAAGTCGCGCCCGGTAGGTTCAGCCGGGCGAACTTGAGGAAAGCAGGCATTGCCATCAATTCTCTCTCCCTTTGATTCGATACACGTTCGCCTGTAGTTTTGTCCACTAGTTTCATTGCAAAGGCGGACAGGTTGGGGCTATTGTCGATGAGTTTCTGTACAAACTAGCAGTTAAATGGTTGATAAAGAAGCCCTTTCAAACACGCCTTTCAACTCTTCAGACGTAAGGCTTAGTTTTGCCAGACGGATTTGAATATTTTTCAACTGACTACTTTTTCGCTTTTGGTCGAGCTTTTCATAGTCAAATGCACTGTAGGGCTGCTGCTTGATTATCATATTCCAAATAATTACCGCAAGTTTTCTGGCGGTAGCGGTAATCGCGGCTATTCTGCCTTTTCTAAAGGCTATTTTTTTTAAAGAATGGTGTTAGTGGATGACTTTTTTGATTCCCAATACTATTTGCTGCCATCCTCAAACAGCGAGCAATCTGGTTTTTGCCGGGTGGAGTTTTATCGCTAATGACTTTTCCACCACTTATTTTATTATTGGGCACTAGCCTTAGCCAGGATGCAAATTGCTTGCCCGTCGCAAATTTTTGAATGTCATTTCCCATATTTGTTAATAGACATAGCACGGTGGTATGACTAACGCCAGGTATTTGATAATGATCTGTTTTAAAAAAAGCAAAAGACACCTGCTGAATATTAAACTTCGGAGAATGCTTGAGTGGTTTTTTTCTCGTTTGGGATAAATTGACTTGAGTGTCGACGGATGGGGCCTTGGCTAATAGTTCACTCTCCAGTTTAGCATCACATTCGAGAACGGCCTTTTCGTAAATCCAGTAAAGCGATAAGCATGATCGAAGCTCAAATATGAAATCATCTCGCCACTGCCCTTGCAAAGATGCTGTTATTTCCTCTCTGCTTTTCTTGACGCCCTTCGACACAAAGGACGATAACATCACCGGATCCCGCTCCCGTCCAAGATAGCTTGGACAACTGCAATTCCGGATTCGCCCGTAGTGTCCCTTAGAATGACATCTAAACGGATATTCATAAGACGCAGAACGGCTTGCATTTTGCTGATATATTAGGAGGTCTGTTCCAGAAGATGCTGACGATGAGAGTAATAAGTTCTAAGCTGCTGTACATAGTCATTGAGCAAAAAGCTGCCGGAAAGTAATCCAAGGGAATGCAACTTTTGAATCCACATGCAATCGATAACATCAGTTTTTCGACCTTTTACATTCTTTGTTTGGCTGCCATTCACTAAATGTACGTCAAAGCCTGCTGACTATAGCGCGTTAAACAGCGTTTGCCAATAACTTCCAGTGCTTTCCATAGCCACTGTAGTGATTTCAAATTTTCTAAGATGCTCGATAAGTAATAAATGATCGCGGGTGTACACGCCGAATTCACTCAAATGTTCCGGATCCTGATCAACAGCAATAAAATGACTGCGTGAACCGACATCAATGCCGGCAGCATGCGGGTGAACACTCTGAAGAGATAATTCTTTTTTTTGCATACTGGAGTTTTTATTAAAACTCCGGGGAATGTATTATTGCTATAAAACTTTTCTGTACGGGATTCTCTTAAAGTAAGAGATCACCAATCGTATTCAACAAATGCCCAATGATAACCGGGCACAATACATTCCAACCTGATTATTTTAAGGACTTCAAAAGTACCATTACCTGTGAAGGCTTCTTCCGGAGCTCTATAAAGTTAAAGTAACCTAGGTTGTCAACGGTACTCAACGGTTGGATCCGTCGGGGGATTATTTTACAGTCTCATAAATTCTCTGCATTGACACATTCTGTTATCCGAAAATCCGGAATCTCTTTCCTGCTCGCTGTAATGCCATTCATCCCCTTAACTACGTCTGCGAAAAAATACCACCTCGCACTTTTTTTTTATATTAAATTGATATATCTTCATTATATCTCACCTCTTTCCACAAAGAAGTCTATCTACGAATCGTTATACACTGCAATTTTAGTTGGTTCGGAAATTCAAAAGATTTTTGGATTAATTTATTAGTATAAATTATAAAATATGAAGCAATTACTACTACTACTCGCTATTTATCTTCCGGGAACTATCATTTGCCGTGCACAACAGGGTTATGCGGCACAACCAGGTTCTTATATGTATGGAATCGTTGTATATGACGAGGGCAAATCCATTTATATTACAAACATACTGAACATTGGTAACTATCAAGGCTGCGAGGGAGCCTTTGGAAAGGCCGAGGCCAGTGATTGCGCATCCAAATCGATGTGGACCGCCTTGCAGAATGAAGTGGGGGATCTATATCGAAAATATCGGGGCGGGATCAAGACCTACCTCAATACTCATTCGGGGTACGGCTCACATCAATACTTCCTATCGATTGACGAGGCGCAAAAGGAGTTGGATAAATCCATTGACTATTACACAACCCGTGGATACCAAGTGGGCAAACTTCGGCTAAAATAAATTAAATCGAAACAAACAATACCGGCTATCCTGATATGATTCAGAATTCACTTGTTTTAAGCCTACTGCTGATTGGAACGACATCACTCCAAAAATCCCAGCCGCATTATGCCTCGTTGAATCATGGACAAATTCAAATATCGTCGCATAAAGGAAATCAATGCCTTAGTCCAAACGATTATGATTTTACTTTTGAAAATACAACTACGCAAGTTATTGAATATCGTTATTTTTATTGGTATATATCTGGTGATCGAAAAGGGCATTGGAGCGATTCAAGAAGTGGACCCGCACTTAACCCTGCCGCAAAAGGGACAGGGTTTTCCTGTAATAGTGATGGGAATATTCTGATGTTTGTGCGGGTTCGGGGATCGAAAGATGTTTTTCCGTTCAATTCTCAAATCGACGAATGGAAAGCAAAAGATGGGCAGGTTCATCAGTAGCCAGGTGGTATCCCACCGATGGCAATATTTCCCCAAGAATTCACGGCATAAAAATAACAACGATAGTTGTAGAAAACTCAATTCCAAATGGTGTACTCTTCGTCGTGGATATTCCAAAAGGACAAACGGCCCATCAAGCCTCAGATAAAAAGTACTACAAGCGCTTCAATTTCATTTCTACGGCAATGGACGACTCGGAAATTAAAGACATCATCAATCGTCAAAACAGAACAACGGCTTATGTCCGATTCAGACTCAAATCCGGGAATTTTTATACCATGGACTCTTTACCTCAAAAAAAAGTGTCTTTGGAATTTGATATTATCGCTTCAAACGACGGCATTAAAGCGATCTCGCTACTCGATTGTATAATTGTTGCTACTGAACCAGTTGCAAAGCAATTCCTGCCACAATTGGGGTATAACGGCCGGTTCTACCAGGCTTATTACAACAATGAAGAGGATCACGTTGCCCAACTCAACGGCGAGGAAGTCGTGTTAGACAGAAGGAGGATGCCAATTTTAGGTCACACCTACCGACCAATAGGTGAAATCGCCATTTGGTCAGACTTCTTTTTAGAAAATCTGGAAATAAAGCTGCTAATTTCGACCGACGACAATCGTCTTGTCGAGCAATTAAGAGGTAAAGAAGTCATTGAAAATCGTCCGGGTGAACTGAGATTTGGGCAGTAAACAAAAGACTAACCGAAATTTCATCGAACCAGATACCGATAACGCGTCATGAGTTCTGAGCGCATGTTTCGAAGTGGTACTCAGGGAATTGTTTACTATTGTTCACAAATAAGACAAATTTGGATATCCTAAAAGGATGCGATAATGAAAGTCAGCGACATTTACATAGACCACGATAACCTTTTTATACTTCATGGGATTTCTAAGAAAGGTTCTGAAAACTTTGTACAAGAAGGAGCCACTCTTACCGATCAAATCCGTTTCTGCATTGCAAGTTCGACAGTTAAACTAAGTGCATTTTCATTCGTTTTCAGAAAACATAAAAGTTCGAATATGTACATCGACTTGGGTATCATCATAAAGGACGCAGATATCTTTGATGTGCCACGACAGGAAAGTTGAATATCGATAATAACCCGGTGGAGAACAGCATCCGCCCGGTAGCTATAGGACGTAAGAATTACCTGTTCGCCGGCAGCCATGAAGCCGCTCAGCGCAGCGCCATGTTATATTCTCTGAGGGGAACTTGCAAGCTTCATGATATCAATCCCTTCATCTGGTTACGCGATACGTTGGAACACATCGCGCAACACCCTATAAATCGAATCGCTGAGCTGCTTCCCAACCACCCAAATTATCCTAAACTTGAACCAACCCTCGCATTATAGGATGCAAAAAGATGCGTACATTAGTAGCTACCTAACGATATGAAATTACGTTCGTGTCTCAAAATCCTCTCCCTCATATGCTATTCATTCATCTTTATACCAGGCATGATGATAGGCATCCCCTTTATTTTGCTCCTAATTATTGGAATACCTGACGCATATCCGAGGCTAAAGCCGTTTCTTATTTTGGCTGATCTAGGCCTGATCTTTTTGGCCATCTTGAGCTTTAAGAAAATAAACAAACTGACGATTACCCTCGAAAGTGTCATTTTCCTCATACTGTTATCGCCGTTGGCGTGGATGCTATCAAAGTTCCCACTATCGATGTTTGATTATTCTCTATTTTATATACCGCTTGCCGGCTTCGTGATACTTTATCCTCTTTCACTTTTATTTTCCAGTTTAGAATATAGGCATAGGTAATTACGATTAAGTAGACGATACTTCTTTCTCTGAATAAATGGGGTTTGCCGGAGGCTTACCGGAGCCAGACACTCCGGATACCGCCGGCGGAGATGAAGACGCCCTGCTTCCGAAGTTCATTACTGGCGCGGGCCTGACCGAAAGCCGGATAGTCAAAGGCCATCTTTACGACAGCTGCCTCGATGGCCGGATCTACCCGGTTCTTAAGAATGGGTTTGCTGCGGCTGACTTCCTGCAGGGCTGCCTCGCCGCCTGTGTCGTACAATTCTTTGATTCTGTAGAAGCTATCGCGGCTATAGCCTATCACCTTACATGCCTGGGATACATTGCCTAAATGTTCCGCCAAATGGAGTAAACCTAACTTGCTTTTGATTAACTTAGATTCTGATTTCATGATCTGACTTTGGGGGTTGATTAATAAGTGTGGTTACTTAAAGTTAATCCCAATTGTCAGATCAAATCTTGACTATTTCACCTTAAAAAATATATACAAAATCAAACAAAAAAACATGAAACGAATATTTTGCTGTCTACTACTGTTAACATTCTTATATCAGTCAGAAGCCCAATCAAGAAGTGAAACAATCCAATGGTTGTCTGGTAAGTTCGATCGGCTCGCGGGAGTACAAACCAAAGCAGGTTTCCGTGACCAATCCAACAATAAGTGGTATAATTTTTGGAACTTATCGACCTATCTATTTCTACGCCCTGATACTAGTCTGTACGTGCAAATTTCGAACAAACTCTTGACTACTTCCGACTATCAAGATCTCAACAATTACTCAATTTATAGTATTCCGCTGAATAAATTATCCCGGGTCGAATTCACACCAATTGTCAATGGGGAAACTCTGGACAGCCCGGTTTTTATCTTTCACACATTCGGGCAGGATATATCAACAGACCATCTTGGGACGAACAGGGGCAAAACGTCATCTGCCATAGTTCCACTTGATGTAATTTCGGAAGACAATTTAGGTGAAAGACTAAAAAAAGAATTTGATAATCTCATTGCGTTAAATCAGCCTAAGCAAGCATTTTGATGAGCTAGTAAGTGTAACGTCGAAAAATATGTATACAAAACCAAACTTAAAAATATGAAACGTATATTTTGCTGTCTACTCCTATTTTCATTTCTATATCAATCAAACGCCCAATCCAGAAATGAAACAATCCAATGGTTGTTTAGCAAGTTGCATCCGCTCATAGGAGTACGAACAAGATCGGGTTTCCAAGACCGATCTAACAATTGGTGGTATAATTACTGGACCTTGTCCATAGGCTTTGATGGATCTGATAGTGCTAATCTATACGTATTAATTTCGAATAAGCTCTTGACTACTAGTGAATCCGAAGATGATAATAATTACTCAAGTTGTTTCTTTTCGTTGAATAAATTATCCCGGGTCGAATTCACGTCGTTTGTCAGTGGAGAAACCGTGGATCGCCCGGTTTTCATCTTTCACACATTTGGACAGGATATATCAATAACGAAGAATCATGAGTTTAAGCCTAATGGCTATACGTCGTCTGTTATAGTTCCTATAGATGTAACTTCAGAAGACAATTTAGGTGCGAGACTTAAAAAAGCATTTGATCATCTCATCGCGTTAAATCAGCCTAAGCAAGCATTTTGAGGAGCTGGTAAGATTGCCAAAAAGACCATTTCTTCCGGCTTGGCAGAATGGGTAATAAAAAGGCTTCTTAATGACGGAAAAGTAAGAATATCGGTGTTTGAAATATCTAATGGTCTGTTCTCTCGGTTTTAGCATAAGCGCTGTCCATTATCTTTTTTCCGACGTTCCCTTCGTGTTCGTAGAGATAATACCATGCCTTTTTGATCTGGTCGTTTTCCAGTTCTTCCCGCTGGATCTGCTTTTGGTTGTCACTCCAATGAATGCCCCATATATTGATAGGTCACCCGGATACAGATGTTGAAGGTCTTTTTTTCCTTCGTTTTGCTCATTTGCAGCGCCCGCCGTTTATCGGGGACGATGGCTGTTGTAACTAACATAACTCACTCAAATTTTAGGTTATTGCCTAACAATTTGCCTAACACACATGCATTAATTGGTAAATGCTATCGCACGTCTAAGTTATGTCAGAATGTTGAAACCCGCAACAGGCAAGGGTTTCGAGCAAAATGAAGCACAATACGAGCAAGTAAGATGAAGCCATTTTATATCTTACAAGCAGAGGGTCGGGGGTTCGAACCCCTCAACTCCCACCGATAAAGTCCCGAGAGGGACTTTCTTCGTTTTATGTCTCGACGTTAGAATCACCTGCGATCGAAGATTCAACTTAACTTACTATTTATCAAAGACTTTCGACGGAACATTTTCACAAACTAATCGCGATTCAATTTCGTTTTTCAACGCTCATTTGATCCTACAAATGAAGCGTTTTGAATCTTTCAGTGAGTGTCGATTTCCCGCACTTTTAGGAATTTGCACAAAATTTGCACACAAAAGTCCCGGAAAGTTTAAAGAGCTTTTGATTAATTAAAGTTAAGCAATAGCGCACATTCTTCGTGGTCTTTATTACATCATTTTATGCTAGTTTAGTGATTAAGGGAACGCGGGACCGCAAGCTATGCGTTCCGGCAAAACATTCATCAGCTAATATATGGGAGACAAAAAAAAATGGCTGGCTTGCGAGCGATGCGGCAGCCCGGCGAAAGATGGCAGAGGAATCGGAGACTACTGCGGACAGGCATTGAGCGCAGATTGGAAAGGTATTGTTTGTGGCGGAAAAATAGTGCAGTTCGAGCTGGATCGCGCATTCATACAGGAGGGAAGAAATAGCTTTTCGCGAGAAATGGTTCAATTAGTTTTGCTCGATTACGCAAATTACCTTCTCAAAACAGCTGCGTGCGACGCAAATACTCATATGACCGATTATGTACTCACCGAGCTACAGGCACCGGCTATAAGAGAATGGTTTGAAAGGCTTTTCCCACCCTACATCCTCGGGGGTATTTCGTGATGGCTTGACTAACCAGGGCCCCTACGCTTAAGTGTAAATCGCCTATTTACAACATGCAATTGACCAGATGAAAAGAACTAAGGTACTGTTCACCAAATCCCACGCAATTCGAGACATACTAATCGAACTTGCAATATCGCGGTCAAAGCCTTCGCCGGAAACTTCGAATCCATTGTACGGTGTAACCGGCGTTAGTTGAATAGCCGCCAAATCAATTTGGGGCACGCGATTGGCGTGCAGCATCAACTCCCCGGCAGTGATCAAGCTGCTAATTTTCATGTCAGGCGCTTTGATCCAGTCCCGCAATTCTATTTTCAGCGTGTGGTCCCCTTCCGTCAGCACGCTGTCGCCGCCAAAATGCAGGAACCTATTCCAGGCCGACTGGCTCCAAAGTGCCTCCTCATGCGCATTGTCAATCAGCGGTTTGGTCCAGGCGGTCTCTGTATGTTGCAGCGGCGCCCTTGGCGCACCGGTATACAGGTTGGTTGTATAGAGGAGTTTGCCATCGACGAAAAAGGCAAACTGGTAGTTGCCGATCCTGACTAAGGAATCAGCGCTGATGTCGGGGGCCATTCGGTGCAAGTAATTGGTGTTCGAATGGGCCAGAAACACGCTGATGTACAAATCGCTCTTATTGGTCAGCGTATAGGTGTTCAACGTATCGCCCGGTCGCTGATCGGCCAGCCCAATGGCTTTGTCCGTAAACAGGATCTTTCCAATATTGGCCTTGTGCCATTCGCCAGTGATCCCCTGGTCGCTCATGAGATCACCTGTTTGCGCCTGCGTTGTTGAAAAAATCAACCCCAAGAGCAGACTCAACAATGCCATTCGACAATAGCTCAGCCTCATTTGCCTTATTTTTGGTCAAAACTAGCGGTTAACCGGATTAAAAAATAGAAGAATCTTAAGGTTTTAGATCAGTTTGCGGTACTGCGACGGTGTCAGGCCATATCTCTGTCTGAAAGCCCGGTTAAAATGGCTTTGGTCTGCGAAGTCGCAAATTAAGGCGACACTTGTCAACGACAATCGTTTTGCGACCACGCCCTCGAGCGCGCGCTCCATTTTTACCGCCCGGATATACCTGCCAAGGCATCAATGAAAGTATTTCGGAAATTCGGTGGATAGGTAGACGGGGTGTATGCCCAGTACCGCTGCCAACGACGTTAGCGGCCACTCGCGCCCATTTTCTTCCCGCAGCAGTTCGGTTAAGGGTCGTAGCGACCGCGGCTTTTTATCCCCTTTTTCACTGATCTTTGGCTGGCGGTTTGCAACAATTCCAGCAGCAGGGCCGTGATCGCGAGGTCGCGCTCGGGTCCGTTCCCTTTGCATTCTTTAAAAAGTTGGTACTTCAGCAACTTCCCCCTCGGATCTTGTAGGTTGCTGCTGCCGGTTGGCATCACCACTTCGCTACCCTGCCGATCGATCCAGGACTGGCTCAGTTCCAGGTGAAAACCGCGCGTCCGACCGGCCGGTTTGCTATTGTAGTGCGGATCCTGCCAGTTATGGAACAACAAGGTACCCGGTCCAGCGTGTACTTTATTTTTTTTATCCCCTTCTATCAGTTGTCCTTCCAGGATAAAGGTAAAATAGGGTTGCTCATGATAATGCCAGTCTACCCAGTCATGGGTATATACGGTATCGGTGATCGTTAGTCCGTCGATGGTCAAGAGCTGGTTCGTGTCGCCATAAAATTGGGCCGTTTGTCGGGCTATTATATTGCTTTTGTTGCACTTTTTTAAACTCGCTGGTGGGTGCCGAGAGGTTCCGGTTATTGTACAGCCTCATCGTGACCACTTCGCCTTTGTCATTTCGCTTTATTTGTGCAACAACCAACGTATTCTCAAAAAAAAACCAATCACCGCATAGGGTTGCATGTCCATTTTCGGCCCGTCCATTTTTTGATAGCTTAGCTGGTGGTTGGTCAGGCTAATCGTACGACCCGTGGTGTCGCCTTCCATCTTATACACGCCGGTACAGGTTTTGAGCCGGCCGTCCCCCAGGACAATGGGCCGGATCTGGTCCGGCTTGCCGATGGCCGCTGCGTCGAGTTTTTCCGCGACAATCTATGGCAACACACCCCGCTGGTTGACCATGAGGTTTTGGACAAAGGCGATCGCACCAAGAAACGGGCCCACCCCAGTCATAGCTTTTAGAACGGTGTCTGTCACTAATAAGGATTAAACACGAAAGATATTAGATAAAGTTGAAAGTGTTCGAGTCGTCAGCAACACACTAATTTAATGTTAATGAACAAAACAGGTCTGAATTAGGGTGCCTAGCATGCCTCGCATTTTTGGGTTGTGCCGGCAAGTGTCTTTTGGTGCAACAGCAGCCTCCGGGCGCGGGCACAATGGGAGTGCATTGGAACGACTTGCGGCGATGTCGATGACATGGCCACATAACGCAACGAAAATACAAATTAGTTTGGTCGCTCCTATCCCTCGGTAGCCGTTAATTTGCTTTCAGAAACTCAATGAAAGCGGGATCTTTCACATAGACGTTGAAAACGAGATTGACATAATAAAAAAGGTCTTTGACCAGTTCTACAAGCACTTTGTTACCTGCACTCAATTCGCCTCCATGAGCGATTTTAGATCGAATGTCATAGATATTTGACAATTTCTTCTTTTGGCCGTCTAAGTCCATTTGAGGCTCATGTTGGTGCAAAAGGATTGTCAGTTTAAGAATAAATTGTTTACGAATACTGTCTTCGACATTCTTGAGCATATCCGGTGCGTGCGTGACCAAAAGTTCCAGAATGCTCACTAAAAGAATGAACTTGACTTTCAAATCATAACTTTGGCTGTCGATGATGCGAAGCAAATCTCCTACGTAAAGCATCCGACCCTTCGGCACGTCCTTGGATTTGGAAGTTTCTTTTTTCAGTTTAAGCTTAGAACCAGAAAAAACGCCATCTAAAAGTTTACCTCCTTGCAACAACTTTTCCCTCGCGTGCGGAAAATAGGCCCACGAGTAGCCAAAATCGCCTGGTTCGCTTTCGATATTGCGTTCAAAGCGAAATATTGACATGGCTACTTGCCGCATGTGCTCGGTGTCGGTCGCCTCAAACATCGCATATGGCGAGGAAAGCAGGGTCAGCGGTTGTCCATAATACTCCTTAGTATCAACAATTAAAAGCTGCAGCAAATGGCCATAGCTTTCCAATTGATAGTAATTGCTTAAGAACGCATCGCCCTCGTCGGATGTGCCCAGATCAATAAACCGATTCAGACTTCTGCGAAGATTGTTAAATTCCCCTTTGTCGTCGTATCGTACAATGATCCAATTTTTGGCCAGTACCTCATCAGGCTCTCCCCTTAGCGATTGGATGAAAAAGCCGTCCCGCCCACGATTTTCCCGCTCAATTCTGGCGAGCACCAATTGCCATCTAACTTTCCTTAAACCGGCTGCTTCTTCGCCTCCTGTGAACTTCTCTATGGCCGGTCGGATGTAGTTTAGTACGAAGTCAACCTCATCTTGCGATCTGGGGTTGTCTAACTCGTATCCCAAAGAATCAGAAATTAAAAGCTTCTCCTTTAAAGGATAAATATAGGTGCTCAGCGTGTAGGCCTTTGTCGTTTTCATAAGGCGAATAAATTATTGTATTTAGAACTTTTATCTGTCAGCCGATTCTAATTAAGGGGTTTAAGACCGGCCAAATAGGGATAGTTTTTTGACAAAGAAAGCTGTACATTCTCTACCCCAGGTCGCCTTATATTTTCCAGCATTTGATACAGTTCGTTCATCATCTTTAGTTGCTGTTGCTGACGTCCCGAATGTGCCGGATGATTGCGACTTCTAAAAGAAACGGATAAGGTATCGTCACAATGGTACGTAATGACGTCAAACCAAGCGCCCATTTTCCCCCAATATTCTTCAAAATGAACGGGGATGTCCTCAATAAAGGCATTGTGGTAGACGGCATAAAAATCTACTGGAATAGCTCCCGCAAATTCTTCCCAGAGATTCTTCCCGATTATATCTGCTGCCAGGACCCCCAGTAGTTTTTCAGCTGCTTTGTTCCAATATTTTACCGTCCAGTGCTGGTCCACTGTAAAAAAACCATTGGTAATAATTTCAGTAATCGGCTTTCCAAAATAACCGGTTTTGCCGGCATCAATTGCAGTTGATAAGGGTTTAATGGCCATATTTTCACTTTAGAATGATTGACTGCATATGAGGGTAGGGCGTTCTTATTCACGGGCGGCGGAATTGCCCATGCCGGGATACGGCGATTTCTAATATGAAGAGTCCCGGGGTACAAGGGACTCCTCAATCAACCAAAACTATCGTTTAGCATAGGAATTCTAACAACTTAGGCGGTTGCTTTGTAATTTAATGTCTCTTGCCCTGTAGTATTTGCACGAATTATTTGAGCTTAAAGATGACTAATTTTTTTTTGCTAGTTGTTATAACGTCAGGGCAATGTTTTATATAATTCCCATTTTTGGAGGATTTGCAGATGTGGGAACAGCTACTATTTTAAAAGGTATCGTATATATACGATATGTATACTCGTAGTTTTACTATAGTCGGCAACTTCCCTTCGAGATCATTTACCATATGATAAGTGCTGGGCATTAGTTTGATAAGCTAACCGTTAGTCTATCCCGTCTTCATCCAGAATAGAACTACCTTTGTTTTATCCAATCCGAATGAAACGCCTTCCTAGGAACAAATCCAAGATCCGAAAACTACCCAGAGCCTAAACCGTCCTATAAAAGCTAAAGATTCAATTTCCCTGAAAGACCTCCGACTAGTATTTGGAGGTTTTTTCTTTTGCGCGCGGTCTTGGGTGATAGAATATGGTACTCCATGGAAAGGATCGCGCATCATCGCCGCCCTACGGTCCGATGCCTTCCAATATGTCTTTGTCAACAATATCCCCGGGTCCTCTGTCACAGGCGGACCTTCGACGGTCACCACTACGGAAAGGTTGAACCTAGGTAGGCTTCACCAATAATTATAAGGGCGTCGGCTTTTATGGAAACTATAGGCTTTCACAACAAAGCTGCATACGTCTGATATTTACATGATGTGAGTGGCAATCCGAGCTATCGAAGTCCTTTTTGAAAATCGAGGGGGTGTGACCGCCAATAGGAAAGCACCACGCGGTAAGCCACGGACTTCCAACTTCTAATAGCGTTTCCCCTGAACGATGTCCAACCTCGCTCCGAATACCTGATAAAAAACTTTTGCGCCCAATTGTCCGGAAGGCCCTTATGATTAAAATAAATCTCAACCTCTTTTAAGGTCGGCGGCGAGAACGAGCGATCGGGCGACGTTGGAGCGCAGATTTGTTCCATGTCAGATGGCGGTTTAAAGAAATGGAAAGCGATGTTGATTCAAAGCTTAACTTAGGAAAAGCTTGACTTCGCCCTTTTGTTTTTCTCGATATTCATTAGCAAGCAAAATAGGTTGAACATGGTTCCACTCCGAAAGCACGATTCAAGCTAGGATGGGGCAACTTGGGTTGAGAACGTTTGATTGGTCGGCATTCTGCCGCTGAGGACTATCCATCAAGTACAGATAATATTCGATTACGTGCAGACAGAATAGCAGCGAGAAGTGGTTGAATGGTCATCCGATTCGTCTAGCATTCAGAAACTCCTTAATTTTGAGGCATTTAACCCATAAATCTATTAAATGAATAAAGTTGTTCCCGGGATCATTCTGCCCTTTTTTCTTTATAGTTCGGCGTTCGCGCAGTTGGTCAATTATCAACCTAACGGAAAGTCGGTTACTGCAGATTCTGAGAGGATAAGTATTGTTATCTACCGACCCGACAGCACATCTTTTCGGGCCGCGTCCGCCAACATCGCGTTGCCAGGCGTCGTCGGAAGCCTGGTGTCGCTCGGCTTAAACCTCGTCAAGACGGCGCTAACCAATCAGGAAGAAAAATATACGGCCAGCTATTCGGCAGCGTTGTCGGAACGGGCACTCTTGCGATTGCAGAATGCTAACAATCCCAATACCGCCCAGCTGAATATTGATTCCATCGGTATTTACCGACTTGTCGCGTTAACCGGCGGAAAAAAAGATACAGCGCTTGCTATCATCTTGCAGCCAGAGGTAGAGCACTTTTCGGGGGTGTTCCGCCTCAAAGTTGTAGCTGTACAAACGCGATTTGCCAAAGCAAAGATAAGACGTATAGGTACGGGAGGAAAATCTATCGACCTTAATCTTTCCGTCAAGCTGGATGCACTTTGGCAAGAACCAGCCACTGGTGTGCCCGCGAGCGGAACAAATGGGAAATCCGACTCCGCGCCGACGCCTCGTTCTGGATATACGATCAAGACTGCTACCCTTGGCGATGCGAGTCTCGTGATTGCCGGCATCCGGCCGGGCCGCTTTTATGAACTACGAACAGCGGGCTATGCTACCAACTGGTTTCAGTTGCCGCCGCAAATGGCGATGGCTTCGGCAAATCAGGATAACCACTATACGGCAGGTTACTACAATCTGACCGTTACCATTAAAGAAGTCAACCCATGCGGCGTCAACTCAAAAAAAATAGCGGACTTTTTTTCAAGCGGCAGTTCTGACATTTTGACCGCCGTGAAATCCATCCTTCCACAAACCGGTAAATAATGTATCAAATGACGTTTAGTTCTTCTTGGAGAACAATCCTGTTCAGCAGCCTTTTTTTTCCTTCAATAATTTATGGGCAATGTACAAGGGCGCAGGTCGATAATTTGCGCCGAACGGCGCTAATTGTCGGCGTTTCTGCATATCAAAACCTTCGCGTGTTGAACAATCCGCTCAACGACGCAGCAGACCTCCAAAAGTGCCTAAAAAACCTGAAATTTGACGTTCGGTTTGACACGAATGTCAATTTACACCAACTTGACACCGCCATTTCGGGGTGGATGTCCACGATTTCCCGTTACGATATAGCGCTGTTTTATTTTGCGGGTCACGCCTCAGAATTCGACGGCGTAAATTATATTTATCCGATCGATGGAGATGCAGACTCGAGGAGACAGATCTTGCAGTCTGCCTATTCCATCAAGACTCTTCTTGACAAAATGGAAGCAAGCAATCACCATGTAAATATTGTCCTGCTGGACGCCTGTAGGGACAACCCGTTGAGTCGGGGACCATCCAAAAAGCTTTTAAAACGAGGATTCGCCAATATCTCTTCTTTCGAAAACCCCGGAGTGCTCGTGGGATTCGCCACTTCGCCCGGTAAGCAGACCTCGGATGGAAATGGAAGGAACGGGTATTACACCAGGGCGCTCATTGAGAACCTAAGTTTGCCAAACAATAAATTAACTGATATTTTGGCAAAGGTAAACGATGCGACACAGGTGTTGTCCAACTATCAGCAGCTTCCATTTATTTCATCGTCCTTGGGAGATCATAATAACTATTGCCTGTTGGTGAATGATAAGAGCGCGGAATCGACCATAAAACTCACGGACACCTTTTACAGTGACCAATTAAAAAATCTGAACCTGGTCAGCGCAACGCCATCGGCGAAGCTGCGCCATCTTGCAAACGAAGCTTTGCAAGCGGGTCAGTCTAAAATTATCCGGGAAGTCAATATAATTAAAGATTCCATAAAAAATGATTTTCAGCCCATATCGATAGATCAGGAACCGCTGAAAATAGGCGATACATCCACGGCGGGTATGGCATTCGGAGTAGTTACGCCGCTAGCAGACAGCGTGCGCATTGTACCTAAATTCACGATGAAAGTCATCGGTGGTTTATTTTACTTCTCGATCGCTTCCGTCTATCCGACGTCGGACGTTGATCAAACGGGTTACAGCTTTCAATTGTATCAATATGAGACCAGTCACTTACTTGATCATACTATTACGGACATTCAACCTTTATCGAATATTGATTGGGATCGGGTCACTGAACTTATCAAATCTTATTTTTATCGAAGGATCGAGTTTCTTAAAAGATAGTGTCCGCTGCTGATTTTGCAAGACCTGGGCATGCGTAGAAAGTTTGACATGTTACGCGCTGTGGCGTTAAGATATGATGCAGCCCAAGCTAGATTCTGGCGGTCGTGGAGGAGTAACCGTCCCTTGACTAAATTTGGATAGGAAAACGTTGAACACTGATTTCAGCCAAATAGTGTCAAGAATAAACCTTATGATCGGTGTTGTTGCATTACCTAGCATCATTCGACAGTCTATAATTATTATTACTAGAATAAAATGAGCATTTTCTAATCTTTCTCCAAATGGCGGTTTCTATTTATGAAATGTCAAAAGTTTAGCATCTTTACTATAGTTCTTTCATTTGCATGGCTCTAAACTGAATTGTTCGAATCCGGTCAAGAAAACCTTCGAAAGAGGACGTTCTAGAATGATACAACGTAATGCAAAGCGATACAAATTGGTGACCAATTTATGACCCATAGATTCGAGAGTTGCATAAATAATTAAAAACTAACGGCTTCGTCAGAATTCTCGGCATCCTGACGGGGTCACGGATGGCAAAATCAGGGCATTTCCTAAAGTGCCCTTTTTCATGCCTAAAACCTTTCCAGTCCAGGAGTCGAAGCGGTAGACGCAAATCTGCAATCAACTTAGGCTAAAACCTGACAATCAAGTCGGAACCTGCAAAAACCTGGCTCGACTTACCGCCCAGATCATACGGTTTTATTTCTCTGTTTCCGACATTATAATCATACCTGATCTCCGGCCGGACAGTTAACCACTCCGTAAAATTGTGAATAAAGCCAATGGTATGGCTTAAGTAGGTAGTGGCGTATCCGGTGCGCCATCCCTTAAAGTCATTTAAGTAATCGTTGCGTATCGTCAAATAACTCTTATCCCTATTGCCAATGAGGATCTGAAAGTAATTGACCACGCCTAAGGAATTTGAAATACCTGGAATGATCGGACCTGGTCCGCCTCCGGCCGCGTATTGGACTGGGCCATAGCTTGCCGAACCGCCAAGTGCCGCGTCTTTTTCCCAGTCGTAGTAGATTTCGGTCATCATGTGGAGCCTTTCATTGAATTTATGTCCCCATGTACCAGCTACCATTTGCAGGTTGTCATGTCCATAGCTGTATTTCCAGTTTGGTCCAAGGGCATTGACACCGGCCCAAATACCATCTTTATCATTGTTGGATATCCAGCGCACAAAAGCCTGTCCAGTAAGGGAGGCGGACTTGACCCATGGCGCCATGTCATTGCCGGCATCCACAGCAAATTCAATCGACCAATGCGGAGTAAGCCTTATGGTGCTTTGTACGCCTGTAAAGGTGAAGGGGTCATACGTAAACATCACCGAATGCGTAAATAAATAGTTATTGGTGGCCAATTGAGCTTCAATGTCGGGAGGGGAAATAAAGCGACCTACGGTTACTACCATTCCTTCCGCTACTTTAGGGAAATAAAGCATAACATACGTTTCAGGATTGTCATAACCATACAAGTTATTCTTTTTAAAATATTGGTTGCTGAACCAGCCTTTTGCCGTTATATACCGGTAGTCGATCCCATAGACGTTACTTAACCGGAACCCCCAGTCAAAGTGATCGGTCTGAACAGTATTCGGCTGGCGCTCTATTCGCAACACGGCCTGGTCAAGCTGAAAGGAATTGGGAACGATAGCATAAGAGAGCGGAACATTACTGTTTTTAGAAGTACTTATATTATAAGAAGGCGCCACCCAGCCGTAAATCTTGATCCGACTTTTATCATTCGCAAGCCCCAGGGCCTTTTGCACCGCCCAATCTGGGGCGTCGGCGGCCTCGCCGATAACAGGCCCAACCCAGTCGCCAGAGGGAAATGGCGGAGCTGGCAATGGGTTGGGTAACGACCTTGAAATAGTCGAGGTCGATGCGGCGGTGTCGGACTGTGAAAACACTGGTCCCGAAAATATCAGCGACGCGATCGCGGCCAATGCAATAGTTGTGCTTTTAATTTTGTTGAGCATATAGTTAAATATTAGTATCGCTATTCCTCCGTTTTAATGAAGTAATATTTTAAGCTTTATGTAAAAGGTGAAGAGTAGTCCTGTTACTCTGAGCCACGCAACTACCATCACAATCATCTGTTTTAACTTATCAGAATTCATGATAGATTCCTTTTTTGTACGTCGAACTTGGCAGTGCCGGCTCTTTTTACATAGTCGTTTTGATTTCCGTTGTTTCCTTGTTGCTCTGTTTGACTTACCATCAACGGCTCGACCATCCAATTTGGCACCAATTATTTGACAACTGATTTCAAAGTGATTAGTAACCCTGCAGTGCGAATACATCGCGATCCTTCGCGATTCTGATTTATGCATCGCGTGATTTCGTAATTGATGCGTAAAAAAACACTTGCCCTCTTGAAAAGACGGCTTTAACATCAGCTTAGTCCAGTTAGCCGATTTGTAGTTGGACCCGGATGATCCCGGAAATATTTTTGTGATGCAATTTCAAACAATGAAACAAAAACAATTCTTAACTGGCAGCACATTTATGGTAGGAGCCTTGACGCTACTACTTGCCTTCGCTGTCGGCGCCACGATCAAGCCCGTTTGGAGCATAAGGAAACAAATGAAGCAGGTGACAAGTCATATGCCCCCCCTTGCAGGCGCCACAGGCTGGCTGAACTCCGAGCCATTAACGGCTGCAGGTTTGCACGGAAAGGTCGTCCTCGTCGATTTTTGGACCTACACCTGTATTAATTGGCGGCGAACGCTTCCCTATATCAACGCGTGGGCCCGGAAATATAAGGATCGGGGTCTGGTCGTGATTGGGGCCCACACACCGGAGTTTTCATTCGAGCATAATTTTGGCAATGTCAGCGTTGCTGCGAAGGAGATGAAGATTAGCTATCCGATCGCCATCGATGACAACTATGCGATATGGCATGCCTTCAGCAATGAGTACTGGCCGGCCCTCTATATTATAGATGCGAAGGGGCGAATTAGGCATCATCAATTCGGAGAAGGAGGTTACCAGGAGTCGGAAAGGATCATTCAGCAATTGCTGGCGGAGGCCGGGGCCAAAGACCTCGATAGTGGACTCGTCTCAGTAGATGCCCGTGGTCCGGAAGCTGCTGCCGATTGGCAGAACTTGCAATCGTCGGAAAACTATGTCGGTTATGAGCGTACTGAGGGTTTTATTTCGCCCGGCGGTGCAGTTGCGGACCAGGATAAAGTGTACGCTTCTCCCGCGAAATTGACGCTCAATCAATGGGCGCTCTCAGGCGATTGGACTATGGGGACCGAAGCCACAACATTGAACAAGGCGAACGGGCGGATACGGTACTGCTTTCATGCCAGGAATCTTCAGCTTGTGATGGGTCCGTCTACATCCGGGATGCATGTTCGTTTTCGAGTAACCATCGATGGTCGAATTCCGGGCATCGACCAAGGAGTCGACGTAGACAGCCAGGGCAACGGGCAGATCACCGTGCCACGCATGTATCAGTTGATCCAGCAGAAGGGGGTCATTGTCGATCGACTGTTCGAGATTGAATTTTTGGATCCATGGGCGGCAACCTATTCTTTCACGTTTGGCTGAGTCGTTTCTATATCGTCTGCTCACATTTTAAACAAACATACAATGGAACGAAACCACTCAGAACCGGCTTTAGGAACTATCGAAAAGGCTGACGGCCACCCAGGCCCAAGCGGGAAGGTATTGTACACTGCCAAAACGCACACCACAGGCGGTCGTGAAAACGGGGTAGCCCGTAGCTCAGATGACAGATTGAATATAAGGCTGGCTGCTCCGAACGGCACACAATCAGGCACCAACCCGGAGCAATTATTCGCCGCAGGCTGGTCCGCCTGCTTTGAAGGGGCGATGGGCATAGTAGCAAGAAGAATGAGAATCGTACTGCCTGAAAAAATGGCTATTGACGCAGAAATTGACCTTTGCCTTGGCGACGGCGGAGCCTATTTTCTTAAGGCAAGGCTGAATATCAGTCTACCGGGAACGGAGCATGATGCCGCACAGCTCCTGATAGATGCTGCGCACCAGACCTGTCCCTATTCAAAGGCCATCCGCGGGAATGTTGAAGTCGAAATAAACCTCATCTAGCACCCGATTTCTTAGGGATTACAACAAAAGAGGATCACGAAAACAATAGCAATGGAAAAGAATAATAAAGAAGACCAGAACCCAAGCAAGTTGGAAGCATCGGCTTCAATGGCGTCGATCCCGAAAGACAGATGCGACTATAGACTTCCGCACGAAATTGCCGCTGTTATCTTGGTAGCGGCTTATGAGGTAGTGGTGAAAAGGTTGGAGTGGGAACGGAACCTAGGAGGATAAAGCACTATCAAGCTTTATCTGCCAAAAAGCCTACTTAAGCACCCACTTAGCCCAGTTAAACTGAATGCAGGTTGGAATCAACAGTAAGGGGGCGCTACCTTTAAAGAATAAAAAAAAGCATATGATAGAAAATAACGCTTACCAGGCTCCTTTCCTTGCGGTATCAGGCATTACAATTGTAATCATGATCGTCGGCCCGATCTGGGCGATTAAAGCACTTCCCAACTGGCCAGCGCAAATAATCCGAAACCGACCTACCAACAGTTTTCTTGGCAGTGTAAAAAACCGTCCGAAATCAGCAATCATCCAAAGTGCCGACATCCGACACATTCCTACTCTTACAGGAGCAACCACCTGGTTTAACAATAAATCTTTGACTTCCTCCGAAATGCGGCGAAAAATCGTCCTACTGAATTTTTGGGGCTATTCCTGTGGGACAAACTTCAACTTATTCGTCAGCAAGACCAGCCGCTGACCGCGAATTGGTGATCGGGTTTCCGCAACCCCGGCTACAAGTCATTTTAAGTTCGGCTGGGACATTAGGTCCATTTAGCAATGCTATCTTTTATTAAACATATAAACTTTTTAAAAATGGAGACAAACAATCAATCTCGGCGTCATTTTCTTAGTTCAGCAGCTATAACCTTCGCCGTAACTCAGTTCGGGCTGGGGGCTTCAGCATTGGCAGCAGCAGGAAAAAGCAATCTTTCCGGCACTCCCTCAGCTGGGAGGGGTAAGCACACTTCCATGGGCCCTATCAAACAGATAAACGCCGGTCTTTTGAATGTCGGTTATGTGGAAGACGGTCCCGCCGATGGACCCGTAGTCATTCTTTTACACGGCTGGCCCTACGACATATACAGCTTTGCAGATGCGACGCCGGTATTGGCGGCGAAGGGCTACCGGGTAATCGTTCCATTCCTACGTGGCTATGGTACGACGACATTCCTTTCCGGAGACACCGTCAGGAATGGCCAGCAAGGTTTGATTGCCCTCGATATCATCGCATTGATGGATGCACTTAAGATCGAGAAGGCTGTCCTGGGCGGGTTCGATTGGGGAGCGCGCGAGGCAGACATCTTAGCGGCGCTGTGGCCCGAACGCTTCAAAGGGCTTGTTTCGGTGAGTGGTTTCCTGATCGGCACTCCCGCAGGCAACCAGAAGCCGCTGCCACCACAAAGTTCGTTCGTATGGTGGTACCAATTCTATTTCGCTACAGAGATCGGTCGTGCAGGATACGACGAGTATCGTCACGATTTCAACAAGCTCATTTGGCAGACGGCTTCGCCAAAGTGGAAATTCGACGATGCCACTTACGAGCGATCTGCTAAGTCGTTTGACAACCCGGACCATGTAGCTATCGTGATTCACAACTACCGCTGGCGGATCGGCCTGGCCGAAGGCGAGTCGAAATACGACGACCTTGAAAAAAAGATTGCGGCAATCACCAGCATTGGCATTCCCACGATAACGCTCGAAGGCGACGCCAATGGCGCAGCGCATGCGCCGGACGCTTCAGTTTATCGCAATAAATTTACCGGAAAATATGCGAGCCGGATCATCAAGGGTGGCGTGGGCCATAACTTGCCCCAGGAAGCACCGCAGGCATTCGCCGACGCGGTGATCGACGTCGACGGGTTCTCAAAATAGTCGATACGGTCAATTACAATCTGCCGCCGCAAGCATTAACGCCCGGCGGCAGTTTTGTTCCTTCCACTCTCTATCACATTATCATCTTAAAAACAAATGCATGCAGAAGAATACGGTATTGTTGATTTCCATGGGCATCCTGGCACTCGTCATCCTATTGGTTGCCTTTAAAAATATCAAGGGGAATCAAACAGTAAAGGTCCCGCCGTCCAATGGAGGGGATAAAGGCTTCGCCGTTGTTGAGCTTTTTACTTCCGAAGGCTGCTCGAGCTGCCCGCCGGCAGATGAGCTTATTGCCATCCTCCAAAAGCAGAATACACAGCGTCCAATTTATGTCCTGGCTTACCACGTCGACTATTGGGATAACAAAGAATGGAGAGATACTTTCGACAACCACGAGTATTCTAAAAGACAAAGCGACTACTCCGGCTGGCTTCGCCTTCAATCGATCTACACGCCGCAAATCGTCGTCAACGGCAGAACAGAATTTGTTGGATCTGACAAGGACGCACTTCTCAAAGCCGTTACCACGGGATTGTCGACAAGCCCTGCGGATAGTTTGTCGATCACATGTAGACTGGTAAACGACCAGATCGTCGTCGAGTATCAAACGGACGCACGAATGGGACGAACCTCATTGGTTTTTACCCTAATACAAAAATCCGGACAAAGCAAAGTTAGGGGCGGCGAAAACGCAGGGCTTACCTTAACACATGTCCAGATCGTGAGAAAGCTGCTGGTCACGACGCTTCACGCCAACAACGACAGCGTACAACTTACCGTGCCATCGGATTTCAAAACCAATGAATGGGAACTGATCGCCTTTTTACAGAACAAGGCGGATGGTTCGATTTTGACGGCAGCAAGGTCCACTGTAGCGAAACCTTACGGGAACACCGCAGGCCGCTGACCGAGGATCGATCGGATTCTGCTTTCACCGTCGATCAATTGCCCATCCGTCCCAACAGGCGCATTTCCTTTGACCAGTTTGTACTCCATCTCCACTCCATCCAGCGAATCCGCCAATACATTTACGATTTCGACGCGTTTGAGCTTTCCATTCAAATTAGAGCCATACCAATGGATGTCGTCCGCTTGTTCCCAGGTGGCCAGCGTAAATAGCTCCCCCGCCCGGTGGCCGACGGTGTCCAGCAATGCTTGCCGCGCTGCCGTATTACCATATAAAATGGAAACTTCTTGCTGCTTGGGATTCATAAACGGGGTGATCACCTCCTGGCCACCGGCGTCAAACATAGCCCTTACATCCCCCGAATCAGCTAGCCGCCTCGTCTGCGGTCCCGGTCGATCTGCCGTACTGTGGCCGCAGGCTGAAACAATACCGAAACCTGTCAACAGTAACAACTTGCTTTTTGCGTAGTTCATATAAAACATTTGAGTTGGAACAGTAATAAAAGCTCGTCCTATTATGCGATATCGTTGATGTGTAGTATGGCCGCAGTCTCAGCCCGGACCCGCCGGCATAGATCGGTATTTTCAATCAGCGACTGTCCATAAGACGGGATCATCTCCTTCAATTTGCCCATCCATCCGCCATTGTTCAACTTTTCCGAAAAACATCGTTCGATAACCTGGGTCATGATCCAAACGGCAGTCGAAGCGCCAGGGGAGGCGCCCAGCAGGGCGATGATGGAATTGTCGGCGGCGCCTACGAGCTCGGTGCCGAACTCCAAAATACCACCGTGTGCAGCATCTTTTTTAATGATCTGTACCCGCTGGCCGGCAACCTCAACCTTCCAATCCTTCTCCTGTGCATTGGGGAAGTATTCCAGCAGCGCGTCAAACCGTTCTTTGGACGTTTCGAGGACCTGGCCGACCAGGTACTTTTCAAGTGCCAGGTTATCCCGGCCGACGGCCAATAAAGGCAATATATTCTCCGCATCAATGGATCCAAAAAGATCCAGGTAAGACCCATGTTTAAGGAACTTAGTCGAAAAGCCTGCGTATGGCCCGAATAGCAGCGACCGCTTACCCTGAATGTGGCGGGTATCGATATGGGGAACGGACATCGGTGGCGAACCGACAGCCGCCTTCCCGTATACCTTGGCTTCGTGGCGGACCGAAAGTATAGGATCATCACAACGGAGCCAGACGCCGCTCACCGGAAACCCGGCATAGCCGTGACCCTCCGGGATACCGGATTTTTGCAATAGGGGTAACGACCCTCCTCCTGCGCCGATAAAGACAAATTTTGCTCCTACGGTCCGATGCTCACCCGTTTTTTCATCTCTAATGTTCACCATCCATCGATTGCCATTCCGGCTAAGATCCTGCACCCGGCTTGAATAGTGGATCGTGAAACCTTCTGTTGCATCGAGAAAATCCAGCAAGTTCAGGGTGAGCGCGCCATAGTCCACATCCGTCCCTGTTCGCATGCGCGTGACCGCCACTTCTTCAGCGGGATCGCGCCCCTCCATGACCAGCGGGATCCATTGCTCGATAAGCCGCTTGTCTTCAGAATATTCCATCCCTCGGTAGTTGGGATGCACAGAAAGCGCCGTGAAGCGTTTTTTCAGGAACGCTACATTATCCATCCCGGATACAAAGCTCATGTGCGGGACAGGATGGATAAAAGACTGGGGATTTTTTATCAAGCCCTTTTTTACCAAGTATGCCCAGACCTGACGGGAGAAATCGAATTCGGTATTGACTTGCAATGCTTTTGAAATGTCGATTTGACCAATAGCATTTTCGGGAGTATAGTTCAGTTCACAAAGGGCCGCGTGACCGGTTCCGGCGTTGTTCCAGGCATTCGAACTCTCCTGCGCCGGGCCGTCCAGCACTTCATGGATGGCGATGGTCAGACTGGGATCGAGTTCTTTTAAAAGTACGGCCAACGTGGCACTCATGATGCCTGCGCCAACGAGTAAGATATCATGCTCGCCGGCTGTTCGGTTGGAAGTTGACATTTGTTTTTATTTTAAGCTATTTGATACCCAGATCACTGTTCCTTAGCGGCACATCAAACACATATCCGGTCGAAGCCGCGAGATCCTTGTGACAATTATAGCAGCCAATCTGAAAAGCCGCCGTCTTCCCGGCAGGCACCAGTTTTAATCCGGCAAACAGCGCGAACCCCCAGCCGCCGGTTTGCTTATATTTGTTCTTGTCCTGCACCATGATCTGGGCGGAACTGAAAGCACCCGGTCTTATGTGGCCATCAGTGTCCGTAATCTTGTTCCACACGATCTTAACGACCTCGGCGCCGTCCGGGAATGGATTGATGCGATTCTCCCGGATCGCCTTCACCGCAATGTCATTGCCATACAGCACCCGGATGGTGTTGTTGTCAAATCGATTGGGGGTTGTGATGACTTGCCAGTTGCGGTAGTCAGACACGTAGGAGACGCCATTTAGCGCTCTCGGCAGCTCCCGCGAAAAATGCGCCCCTTTTTTGAAACCTCGCAGCTCGGCGTCCGCAGCGTTTGCGGCCGCTACGATCGCTACAGTATCCGCCGGTTGCCCGTTGGACAATGTTTTGACATATCCCTTCAAGGTCTCGATCTCCCTTGTTGATACCTTGGCGTCCGGATGCATCGTGGCATAGTCTGCCAATGGCATTTTTTTCGAAGTGATTTGATTTACAGTCTCCCAAAGGATTGCTTGCCTGTCCGACTCCGACAATTTGTTCCATTCGGAGAAATTGAATCTCGACCTCCCCTCCCGAACGTCCTTAGCGACAAGCCAGGAAGTGGGCGCGATCTTATCATACCAGGCTAATTTTGTCTCGTTGGAATGACAGTCGTAGCAGGCCCGTTGATAGATGGCAGCAACCTCCGCCGGCGTGTCCATTTTTCCCGTCACTGGCGGATTGGTAACAGCGGGGCCAATAAACTGCATAAACAAACCCAGTAAAAGTAGTAGTCCGACAGAGATCGCAATCTTTGTTAGCCTTCCTCGTTTTGTTGTTTGCATGATCTGAAATGATGTTTTGTGTGGATAAATTACAGGACTACAAGTGGTGATATAAATCCGATCTCAAAAACGCCTGTAGTTGAATTCTCGGAACCGAATTTTCCCCGGGCATAACTACTATAGTCGTAAAACCTGCCTATATATGCCGCGAAGAATTTAAGGTTCAGCTTCTTTAAGGGAAAGAATTCCATTGTAGGGATCAATCCGTAGGCACGACGCAAATGACTATCTTTCCCTGGATCAGGATTGCCATGCCAATATGCATCGCTGGTCATCGCTGTGACGGTCGCGCTCCATTTAGGCGTAATCGCATAGGCAGCATGCAACCAATGTTCTACATACCGCGTGTGCAGCGCCGTATAAGGGGAATAGCTCTTGGGAACGATTCCAGTCACCACGGAAGTTCGGTCGATGTCCTCCGGATTGTATTTGAAGTCGTATTGGATAAGCCATTTTTTTAAATGAAATTGATTGCCCAGCGCGGCATAATAGATATACTGGCCTGCCGCTTCTTTGATGATCGAATAACTCCAAAAGTTGGTGAATACACCTCCGGCAAAACTGCCTCTCCAATTACCGACGAGGGCTGCGGGGAACTTAGCTGCGGAAATCCCGGGGATGGTATCATAGATCTCTTCAAAGGTCTCCGTCCGGGCATTCAGCAATTGCAAGGTCAGCGAATGATTCTTTGATATATTCCAGCTGCCTTGTGCACCCACCAGGAAGTCGTCTGCATGCGCAATGATGTCATTGTATTGATAAATGAAGATAGGGTTAGCCTCGAATTCGTAACCTCCGTAGTCAGCAGACATCTTTCCGAAAGCTAGACTCCATTTGGGTGATAGATTGATCTGAACGAACGCCATGTCCACGGAATGATTGACATTGTCAACGGATTGAGGTATAGGTTCTCTTGTATAGCGATCCCGGAACCGGAAGAACACGTTGTCCAAGATCTCCCCCTTTATTTCGAGGCGAAACTGGTTCAAAGCATATTTGCTGCCTGTATAGTTGCCGTTTTGAAGATCGTTGTCAAGCGCGTACTGGATGTTGAAGATCAGGTCTATGTTTTTCAACAGCTTCGCCTTGTCGATCGGAATGATCCGATTGTTCTGATAGATTGCGGTATCGGCCTGTTTCATAAATTGGCCTAGTGCCCGTGACACTGGCAGTACCAGGCACCAAACAACCGATATAGTCGCAAGCCTGCTCATACAAGCTGCCCCGCGACGAAGATCCAGAAGCCCATTGAAAATATTCCAACGATATTACTGACAAGGATTTGAGGCGGGATGGTGGTTTGACCGACCCGGGCCTTGGCGGACAACATAGCGCCAAAGGTTGCGGCCGGACACGCCGCAACGATTATTGCCCCTTTCGCCAGCGGCCCGTCGAGATGAAAAAGCAGTGATAAACCAAGGGCGATGGCCGGCATGACCAGGTTTTTCATGAAGACTACCGCCGCAGCCGGCCAGTCGATCTTCATTTTCAGCCGTGAAAGCAATGCGCCCAACGTAAAAAGCGCCACCCCGCCGGTCGTCTGACCGAACAGCTTGAGCGAATCACCGAGCAATGCCGGAAGCTTGACGTTCAGCAAGACCAGGACAAGGCCCAAAATCGGTGCCCAAACTACAGGCTGCCCCAGGGTGCTGACCATATTGCCCAGAAAAGAACCCGCCCCCTTTCCGCCCGGCGCCGCTGTTCCCCGGTGCACCATATACACGATTACAGGCACCATAAACACGCTGGTGACGAGGTTGCCAACTATTACGGGAAGCAGGGCTTGCGACCCGACGATCGAAATCAGGACGGGCAAACCAAAATATGCCATATCCGGAAATCCGCAATTGCAGGCGAATAGCCCGGCTTCCGCCAGGGGCCGCTTAAAGATCAGCCTCGCGATGCCGATTCCGAAGATAAAGGGGAGAATTAGGGAAAGACAAAGTGTGAGGATAAAGCCTCCATTGTCAAACTGCTTCGGTGTAAAACTGAATATGCCTACGAAAAGTGTACAAGGAAGGGCGAAATTCACGATATAGGTCGAAAAGTTCTGCGCTCCGTCTTCGCTAATAAATCCCTTCCGTCCCGCATAATACCCGAGCGCCAATACAAACACTACGGGCACGATGCCCTGGAGTATCAGGTTGATCATTTTTTTTAATTTTATGGAGTTATGCTTGCTGCTCAGACCATCTTGCGTGGGTCGACGATCTCATCGAATTTCTTTTCATCGATAAATCCGCTGGCCAGCGCGGCTTCCTTCAGGGACTGTCCATTGTCCAATGCATGGTGGGCGATAATCGATGCCTTATCATAGCCAATTACCGGGCTGAGTGCGGTGACCAGCATCAATGAACGTTGTACAAACATATCGATCTGAGGGTGATTCAATTTCGTGCCTTCAACGGAGTAGGTCCTGAATTTATCGGCACCGTCGGCCAAAATCCGCGCACTGTGCAAAAAGTTATTGATAACAATTGGCCTCATAGCGTTCAACTCGAAATTTCCCTGGCTACCGGCAAAACCGACGATCGTGTCTTCGCCCAGCACCTGGATGCAGATCATAACGATGGCTTCGCATTGGGTAGGATTTACCTTCCCGGGCATGATACTCGATCCAGGCTCGTTGGAAGGCAGTATCAATTCTCCGAGTCCACAACGCGGTCCGGAAGCCAGCCACCGCATATCATTCGCTATCTTCATCAGCGATACCCCTACGCCCCTCAAGGCGGCCATGGCTGCCACGATGGCGTCGAGCGACCCCTGAGCCGCAAATTTATTCGGTGCGGTGACAAATGGCTTTTCCGTAAGCTCCGCCAGCTTAGCAGCGATCTCGACGCCAAACCCTGCTGGTGCATTTAACCCCGTGCCGACCGCCGTTCCCCCTTCTGCCAGTTTATATAGTTCGATTCGGCTATTCCTGACCCTTTCCAGCGCATCGGCGATCTGGGCTGCATACCCTGACCATTCTTCCCCGACGGTCAGGGGAACGGCATCCTGCAGGTGGGTCCTGCCTATCTTTACCACGTCTTTCCATTCCCGCGCTTTAGAGGCAATAACCTGCTGCAGGTTTCGCAGCGCTGGGATCAGATGGTCGTCCAGTTCAAAAATGGCCGCGATGTGCATGGCTGTCGGGAAGCTGTCATTCGAAGATTGCCCCATATTTACATGGTCATTGGGGTGCACCGGCTTCTTGGACCCGAGTAGGCCTCCCATCAACTGGATGGCGCGGTTTGAGATTACCTCGTTGACATTCATGTTGCTCTGTGTCCCGGACCCTGTTTGCCACACGTACAGCGGAAATTCACTGTCCAGTTTCTTGTCGATCACTTCGTCGGCCGCAGTGACTATCGCGGCCGCAATGTCCTTAGGCAACCTGCCATCGGCGGCATTTACCAATGCAGCCGCCTTTTTTACAAAGCCGTAGGCGTGGTAGACCTCTTTAGGCATGCGGTCGTTGCCAATGGAAAAATGAATAAGGCTTCTTTGCGTCTGAGCTCCCCAATAATGTTCCGCAGGAACGTCGATAACCCCCATCGAATCGCTTTCCTGGCGAGTGCCGGTCTGATTTGTCCCGATTGTCATGCTCATATGAATAAATTTCAGCGAAGCTATTCCAGGCCATAGCAAAAGGCAACCTCCAACAAAGGCAAGTCGTCAATTGAATTCTTCAACTGGGCATTTTTAACCGTAAACTCCCATCAAATTCCAGTAAATTCGAATAACCTTATCCATCTCCGTCCTTGCACGCTTTATTCCCGGATGAAAACGTAGGGCACTCAAAAAACAACACTAGATATGGGTAAGCTTGGCTTTTTCAGCCTGTTAGGACTGCTCATTGCACACCTGTTTGTCCTGGGACAGACGTCTCCGCCGCTTGATAAAAAGCCAGCAGACACCCTCGCGCCGCCTGCTTCCTCCCTCACCATACAGCAACAATGTCTTTTACTACAATTGGCGGGCTCCTTTTACAACGTGACCAAATATGCCACCGTGGATATCGACAGCGGGATGATCCTGGCTACTCGGTCGTTGGGTTTGTCCCTCTTACCGGTAATGACTGACGGAGATGCCGAGAACTTCCCGTCTTCCCTCGGCGATTGGGTCGCTAAGGAGCGTCCGGAAGACGCAAAAAGCAAGCTGCCTACCCTACACGGCATCCGGCATTTGCAGGAGCTATTCCTTCTAGGAGCTTGGTACGCATATCAGCCAAATGTGCATAAGGATCTCATGGATAGCGCCATCTTTTATCTGACAAAAGCCAAGGCAGAAAGCATGCAGCTTCATCAGGATCGGTGGAGCCGGGAGGCCAACTGCCTGCTTGGAAAAGCCTATAATGAAAAGGGCGATACCCTTTCCGGAAATATGTCCTTAAGGAAAACCATTGGTGACTGTTTGCAAGCCGGTGATCGCCTTACGGAAGCCCGGGCATGGTATACCTGGGGCATCTATTTTGTCTACTCACCTGCCACGGGTGCGGAACGGGTCACCCGTCTCGAAAAAGCGTTACAGCTCTATACGCTCCAAAACGATCTGCCACATCGGGTGAATACACTAATGGATATCGGTTATCTCAGTTTCTCCGTTATGCGTTTGGCACAGGCAAAGACCGCTTTTTACGATGCTTTGCGTCTGGAGGATTCGACCGGTTGGCGCTATACGCATTACTCCACAGATCTCCTGGCGTTTACTGCGCATAATGAGGGGCAATATAGCGATATGTTGCGCAATGCGTTACGGTCAGTAAAAAGTTCCGCCGTCACCAGCGACAGTCTTTGCTGGGGAACTTTTTACATGCGGATGGCGAGTGTCTATGATGCATCTTCGCTTTTCATGGAAGACAGATTTCAATGGAATTACAAGGCTGTCCGGCGGTTTTTGCGATCGGGCGGAGATATTTTGCTTTACCTATACATGATACCTGTTGTAGAGGCACTGGTTCAAAAAAAACAGGTAAAGGAAGCCAATGACCTGATTGAAATGGCACATCAGCAATATCCGCCTGCAAATCCCATAGATCTGTTATATTATTACATTGCACTATCCGCGTATTACGACGGGATCCATGACCTTGCATCATTCGAGAAATATGCCTTGATTGCTTTTGACCAAGAAAAGCTGGTAGCGGCAAATGCGCCATTTGTTCAGGGCACGACCTACAGGGCCCTCGCTAAAGTATACTACGAGGAGGGGAAGTTCAAAGCGGCTGAGCAGCTATTGCGCGCCTATTTGACCACCAACGATCCAATTCAAATACCCCAGGCACGCCTAGATGCTTTGACGACCTTGATAAAAATAGATTCTATTTTTGGCAACCAGGCGGCCGCCGCCCAGGATTACAGCGTGTTCGTAGCGTTGGATACCAAGGTTTTCGACGCCGTACAAAGTCGGCAGGTTGAACTGTTGAAGGTTCAATACGAAACGAGCGAAAAAGAGAAAGACATTGAACTACTCCACAGTCAGGACCGCTTGAAGGATGCACAACTTAAACAGGCGGCTTTTGTTCGCAAGGTATCATTTGGCGGTATTTTATTACTCCTCGCCGTTGCAGGTCTTTTCTTTAACCGTTACCGGCTGAAAAAAAGGAGCAATCTGCAATTGCAACAGCAAAAAGAGGAAATTGATAATAAGAACGTCCTCCTGGAATCGCTGGTCGTGGAAAAAGACGGCCTGTTAGATACCAAGGAATGGCTGTTGCGGGAACTCCACCACCGCGTAAAAAATAACCTGCAGGTGATGATGAGCCTTCAGGAATTACAAGCCCGGAATCTAACTACCGAGGAAGCGCTAACCGCCGTCACCGACAGCAGCAACCGGCTGTATGCCCTGTCGCTCATCCATCAGAAACTCTACCGGCCAGACGGATCGGGCGAGATCGACCTGGGTCAGTATATTGCAGAATTGCTGCGTCACCTCGGTGACGCTTTCGCCCCGGAGCGTCCCGTCCGCTTGGATATCGACCTTAGTCCGGGTATCGAATTGGATGTGGCACAAGCCATCCCGTTGGGCCTGATCCTAAATGAAGCCGTCACCAATGCCTTTAAATATGCCTTTATAGGCGTGTCCGCCGAAGATTCCGGACCTGCGGCAAAATCCCCACATATTCAGGTGAACCTTAGTTGGAAGGGTTCGGACAGAATCCAACTAATAGTTAAAGATAACGGAAGGGGTTATTATCCTGCGCCTAATGAGAGCAAGCGGCGGTCCATGGGCTTTTCTTTGATGGAAGCGCTGGCAGAACAACTTGACGGAGAATTTTCCGTAGTGAACGCTGGCGGATTGGCGATCATTATGACCTTTATCAAAAAAGCGCCTAGTGGTCACGAAATACCGACCCGCTACCAGGATATGACAACTACGCTAACTGAGGCCTGAAACCAAAATGAAACAACGGCAAGTCGCCAATAGAGGCGTGCAAGTAGGCGTTTTTAACCTCAAATTGCCGTCAAATACCAGTAATTTCACCCTATGCCGGCCACTTAATATGCAAAAAAGGATCCTCATAGTAGAAGACGAAGCTATCATCGCACAACACCTCAGCGCGGCGCTTGAGGATGGTGGATACGAGATCGCGGGGATCGCCAGCTCCGTAAACAAGGCCTTGCAACATATCGAAAAGGAAAGACCATTCTTAGTCATATTAGATATTTATCTGAAGGGAGAATTGACGGGGATCCACCTTGCCCAAACGCTCAACAAAAGCAACATCCCTTTTATCTATGTTTCTGCCAACTGCACGCCTCAAATTCTGGATGCTGCAAAAGCCACTCATCCCTATGGCTTTATCGTAAAGCCGTTCCGGCCAAAGGATTTGCTCGTGACCCTGGATATCGCGCTATATCACTATGAACACGATCAGCAATTGGCTTCCCGCCCTAAACGCGTAGTCACTCGAGGCGCCGATAAGGATAAGAGCCGGGCTTCGTCTGAGAGCGCTTTTGACAGTATCGTCGGCGAGAGCCAGCCCATGCTCGAGGTATTCGACCTGGTTAGGCAAGTAGGCCCATTGGACACTTCAGTCCTGATACTTGGGGAGAGCGGCACGGGAAAAGAAGGTATTGCGACGGCCTTACACAAAATCTCCCCTCGAAAAAGTAAACCCTTTATTAAGCTCAACTGCGCCGCCCTTCCGATCCACCTGATCGAATCAGAGTTGTTCGGTCATGAAAAAGGCGCCTTTACCGGAGCCATCGATACGAGGATCGGCAAATTTGAGATGGCGAATGGCGGCACCATATTCCTGGATGAGATCGGCGAAATGTCACAGGATCTCCAGGTGAAATTGTTACGCGTCTTGCAGGAACGGCAAATAGAACGTGTCGGCGGCGGCAAGACGATCAATGTCGATGTCCGCGTGATTACCGCCACGCATCGAAACCTGGAACAGATGATCGCCGCCGGAAATTTCCGTCTGGATCTCTATTACCGACTCAATGTCTTTCCCATCCTAGTGCCGCCCCTCAGGGCACGGTCCGGTGACATCGCCATTTTGGCCTCCTTTTTTGTCCGGCACTATTCCCAGAAAATAGGGCGGCAGATAAAAACGATCGACTCTCTCGCGCTTCGGGAATTGGAAAAATATCCCTGGCCGGGCAATGTTCGCGAAATGCAGAATGTCATCGAAAGAGCCGTACTGCTGGCAAAGGGTGATATCATATCCACCATATTGCTTCCCAACCCTCTTCCAGTTCCAACAATTCCTGGTAGCACTTTACAGAATCCAGCGTCCAGTGACCCAAAGACCCTTGAAGAAATGGAACGAGAACATATCATCGCTGTCTTGAAAAAATGCAACAACCGTGTCGCCGGCTCGGGAGGCGCGGCGGAATACCTCAACCTGCCTCCTTCTACCCTCTATTCGAGGATCAAGAAATTAGGCATTCCGAAAAATCAATACTGAATAGGCATGAGAAGGCTAACTGCTGCGATAGTACTACTGTTCCTGATCCTGACCAGCCAGGGACAAGAGATCTCCAAACACGAGGAAGATTCGCTCTTGACGTCCCTGAGCAAAGTCAATACGGATAAGGAACGCATGTCCATACTATGTCAGCTCGCGGAATACCAGATCTTTAAACCCGGCGAGTACAAAGCGGACCTCGATAGCGCCGAAGCTTACCTAGACGAAGCGGCCCGTTTGAATGGCAGGGTTGGATCAATCGACGCCAAAGGTTTTCAGACCCTGATCATGTCGCGTCTGACAAGGGAACGGGGAAACGATACACTCGCAAGGGCCGAGGCAGAAAAAAGCCGTTCAAATCTTAAAAACCGGTCCGAACAAAGCCCATTTGGCCCGCGCCTATCGCGATTTGGCTTCTTTTTATTATGCTCTCGACCCTCACCAGTTGCCCGAGATGGTACGTTTGGTAGATTCGGCAAGCGAACTGTACGGACAAGCAGGCAATATCAGCCAGCAGGCCAATTGCCTGGAATTCCTGGCCAATCTGTATATAGCGGCGCCTGCTGATTCCCTGGCACGAGCCCTTCGGACACTCAAACATTGCTTAGAGGCACATAATTCCATCCATGATACCAGGCTTACGCGTGTATATTTGATGTACGGTCAGGTCTATGATCTCTGGGGGGATTACCCAAAGGCGTTGAAATACAAGCTTATGGCCTTGCAAGCCGCCGAAGATGAAGGTAACACCGGCATGACTATGTGTGAAATCAACAATGGTATCGGCATAGCGCTTTACAACTCAAAAGAGGACGAAAAAGCCAGGATCTATTTTAAACATGCGTTGCAGGTTGCGGAAAAATTCGATGATGTCGACAATGGTATGGAGGTTGTCAATAACATTGTCAATACCTATATCAAGTCAAATAGGCCTGATTCCGCGCTGGCTTTTATAAAGTCGCTTCCAAAACAGATCCTGGAACCAAAATCCGAAGACAACTTCTTCGTTCTTCAGCTCTGCTATTTCAAGACTTATACAGCCTTGGCAAATTATTCGGAGGCACACGCTTGCTATGATAAACTGACGCAAATGGTCAAAGGTAACAAGGCATATGAGGGGTATGATCAATTTTTATATGGACCGCTTATCGATCTCTACCTGGCCACCAAACAATATGCCGCGGCAGCCCTCTACATCCAAAAGGAAGGCCGTTTGGGCGAACCAAGATATAGAAAAGCGGCCTATCATCATCAATATCTCCTGGATTCCGCCCAAGGACATTACCTGGAAGGAGATCTAACCGTGATTAACGAAGCCGGCCTTACAATTCTTCTTCGGTTCGCCCCTTTCAAGGGAAAGACGCTCCAACGAAAGGCCCCGCTCGAGGCAGACTTTGCCTGATCTTGCCGGTGCTCCTTTCAACTTTTTGCGTGTTGCTGGAGGGCCATTTACGAAATTTCGTAATGGCCTGCGTCAAATTTCACCGCGTATTTCGCGACCATTGCGGAAGCATTGCCGGCAAAACTTGTACTTATCGGTCACTCTGTAGTGGTGGGAAGCCATGGGGTTCTTCAGCAACACCCGGGCACCCTATCTGATGCATTTTATCCGCTGGAAGTACATGATCGTCCCCACGGAAAACATCGCCTTTTTTTATCTTAAATACAAAACCACCATTCTAGTGTCCCTGGATCGGCAGGAATATTCCCTGGGTATTCGCTAAATCAAGATAGCGTTTAACCTCCAAAATGACCGGTTAAGCACTAACATAGTACACTTTCACCTTTTGAGCTTGGATATCGCCTATTGCAGCACATACATTTGTCGGTACAATTTATTCACTTATACAATATTGATCAAATGCAAATCAAACAGAATAAGCTCACCAGTGTCGTCTCAATAGTAAGCTTTGTCCTACTTTGTGCTACGGGTAAGGCTCAAAACACTACTTTAGTCAGTAACCAGCTATCCAGCGACGAGTCCTCGACAGCCGTCCGGCCGTATCATATTCATGTTCCGGAAAATGCTATTGCGGACCTTCGGCGGCGCATCAAGGCGACTCGATGGCCCGACCAGGAGACTGTAAAGGATCAATCCCAGGGCGTACAATTGGCTACGCTACAGGCCCTGGTACACTATTGGGGTACAGGCTACGACTGGCGTAAAATAGAGGCGAAACTAAATGCCTTGCCGCAGTTCGTGACGACGATCGACGGCGTGGATATCCAATTCATCCACGTACGTTCGCGTGAACCGAATGCGCTTCCCCTGATCCTCACCCATGGATGGCCTGGCTCACCGCTTGAGTTCTTGAAGGTGATAGGTCCGCTCACTGACCCCGTCGCCTACCACGGTCATGCGCAAGACGCCTTCGACGTGGTGATCCCGGCCATCCCCGGCTATGGCTTCTCGGGTAAGCCGACAGAGCTTGGCTGGAATCCCGACCGCGTGGCGCGGGCCTGGAATGTGCTCATGAAGCGCCTGGGCTACACCCATTACGTGTCGGAGGGTGGGGATCACGGCTCGGTCATCTCCGATGCACTCGCGCGCCAGGCGCCGCCCGGACTGCTCGGCATTCACATCACCATGCCGGCTACGATTCCTGCGAACCTGGTGGAGGGAATCAACAACGGCAATCCGGCGCCAGCCGGGCTGACCGACCCTGAACTGCTGGCGTACAACACCCTCAGTGCCTTCTTTGGAAGAGGCGCGGCCTATGGCGCAATGATGGTGACCCGTCCGCAGACCATCGGCTACGCACTATGCGAATCGCCCCTTGGTCTAGCTGCCTTTATGGACGAAAAGATCGCCGATTGGTCCGACAATGCCGGCTACCCCGAAGGCGTACTCAGTCGCGACGAAATACTCGACGACATCACGTTGTATTGGGTCACCAACACCGGTGCCTCTTCGTCCCGCTTCTACTGGGAAAATAACAATAATAACTTCAGCGCGGCGGCACAAAAGACCAATCAGATCAAAGTTCCGGTGGCCATCACGGTGTTCCCGCACGAGATCTATCGCGCGCCGGAAAGCTGGTCACGGCAGGCTTACCCCTCACTGTACTATTTTCATGAAGTTGAGAGAGGCGGTCATTTCGCCGCCTGGGAACAGCCGGCCATCTTTGCCGCCGAATTGCGTGAAGCCTTTCGTCCGCTACGCGCTTCATTGCCCCTGAACCAAACACTCTCGTCAAATTAGCTCATCAATAAATGTCAACAAAAATCAAAAATGGAAACAACTCAGTTTGAATCCCCGGCAAAAACTGTCAAAATGTTCAAGGAGCCTAATGGTCCCCAGTCCAAAGATGTGCTTTACACGGCCAAAGACCACACTACGGGTGGGCGAGACGGTGGTTCTTCGCACAGCAGCGACGGCCGCCTGGAGATCAAATTTTCCTTGCCAGGTACGACGGGCACCGGTACTAACCTGGAACAGCTTTCGCCGCCGATTGGTCGGCCTGCTTTATCGGCGCCATGAAGATCGTCGCGGCAAAAATGAAGGTCAGGATTCCGGAATCCGCTTCCATCGACGCCGATGTAGACCTCTGCTTAGTTGAGGACGCCTATTTCATCCAGGCGAGGCTTAACATCAGTCTGCCGGGTCTGGACCGCGAGGTCGCCAGGGCGCTGGCTGACGCCGCACACCACACCCACCCCTATTCGAAGGCCACGCGAGGGAATATTGATGTCACCTTATACCTTGTCTGAAATATATGCCTGCCGGAGTGTTCCGACAGGTCACCAGCGGGTAGCCATCTGGTCGTAATTTTGAAGGTAGAAAACTTGGCGTCGAATCGTTGACGTTGCAATTCTTGATGTTTCCAAACTTACTTTCGAAAGCCGCTTCCGGCGTGCCTTTGAGGTTATTTGCTGATCCACCAGTGACTGTACAAAGCCGATGGCCCCGATCTCATCAATATGCGACAATATATCGGCGAGTTAGTGCGCCATCTGGTGGATGCATTCGCCCCTGCAAAGTCTATAAAGCTGGAGACAGGTCTCACGGCCGAGATCGAACTCGATGTGACCCAGGCCATCCCGAGATCGAATTAATGATATAGGACAACGGCAAGGGCTATGCCGCTGATCAGGGATAAAACTACAGGCGATCCCGGGGTTTTCACTCATGAAAGCTCTGCCTGAAGAGCTGGAAAGAAGCCTGTATGTATTGAACGAAGCCGGTCTCGCGATTCTTCTTCGGTTCGCTCCTTTCAAGGAAAAGATCCTCTCGAAGAGCGTTACGCTCGAAGCGGAACTCACCTGATCTCGCGGACGCCGCTTTCATCTTTTTCCTTATTCCTGGAGGCCCAATTACGAAATTTCGTAATTGCTGGCGGGAAATCTTGGCTCCTTGCATTGATTTTCAGCAACTTGAATAAAATGGCATCCCTTTGGCGGTCAATGAGGAACAAACACTTGCATGAGTACCACCCCTTCAGAAACTATTGTCTTTATCACTGGGACCTTTATTGGAAATAACTGCTGGGACGAATGGAAAATATATTTTGAAAACAATGGCTACAAAACGTTGGCTCCGCCATGGCCAAACAAGGAATCCAACCCTGAAGAGTTGCGACACCGACACTCAGATGCCGCATTAGTATCACTCAGGCTGACTGACATCAGCGCGTATTTTGAAGCCTTTATTGGAGCACTGCCGGCAAAACCAGTTCTTATCGGTCACTCCTTGGGCGGACTGATCGTGCAGATCCTGCTTCAACGTGGGCTGGGAACAGCCGGTGTCGCGATCCATTCCTTTCCTCCGCGTAGTATAGGCATCTTTCGGTATTCCTTTATAAAACAGTGGTGGCAAGCCATGGGGTTCTTCAGCTCAAGCCGGGAGCCTTATCTGATGCATTTTACCCGCTGGAAATATTCCGTTGTCAACGGCATGACCTGTGAACAGCAAAAAGAATCCTACTATGCCTACCTAGTACCCGAATCAAAACTGCTGATCAGGGATGCATTTATTTCAGGAAGCAAAATTGACTTTCGCAAAGCACACCCGCCCTTGTTGTTTATATCCGGAAGTCAGGATCAGCTCATTCCAGCTTCACAAAACCATTATAATTTCAAAAAATATCAAAAGAATAGTTCCATTACAGACTATAAAGATTTTGCGGCGAGCAACCACTTGATCTTTGGAGAGTTCATGGGAATCGAAGAGGCTGATTTTATTCTTTTCTGGCTGAAAGCAATCAAAACATAAAAAACAAACAAAATGGAATACCAGACTGAAGTATTGTCAAATCGATCATTCAGCGAAACTATCGGCAAAAGGAGTTTCCTGGTTTTTAAACACAACAAATACACGACCATCCCTGTAGAAAATATTGCCTTTTTTTATGTCAAATACCAATGCTCGCTCGTTGTTTGCCACGACCGGCAGGAATATTCGGTGAATTATTCTTTGAAACAGATCGAACAACTTGTGAACAACAAACAGTTTTTTCGGGCAAACAAGCAGTACCTCATAAATTTCCTGGCGATAAAAGAAGTGGAACATTACTTCGCGCGCAAGCTGCTTATTCGGCTCACCGTCGCCGCCGCCGATAAATTACTGGTGCCAAAAGACAAAGCAAGTCAGTTCTTACACTGGCTTGAGAACAGGTGATCCGGAAAAGCCGGTTCGTATTCCGAACCCGGTTCGCACCGCAAATATCAAAAACATAAAAAAATGATAAGAGCTTATTTACTGTACGCTGGGACGGATGGCAACTCCCATGTAAAAAAAGGACTGATCAGCAATGAGGCCAAAGTCCTAACAGAACACATCTATTTCCGGGAAACACCCGCCCACGAATCATTAAGCTGGCATAACGACCCAGTCCCCCAGTATGTCATTACCTTATCCGGCGTCCTCGACTTCGCAACAAAAACGGGCGAAAATTTTACTATAACTCCGGGTGATATCCTGATTGCTACCGACCATATTGGAACCGGCCATACCTGGCGGCTGCTGAATGACGAACCGTGGAAAAGAGTTTATTTGATCTTCAAGACGGGAGAAGACCTTCATTTTGTCGAGGACCAATTTCGTAAGGATGAAGCCAATTGATATCGTTGCCAGGTTAAAATTCCTTCACCTGACGTGTTGCAATTTTAGAGCTTTTTTCTTGAAGAAACATTCTCGCTGTGCACATGTGATTTCCTATCTTTGTAGTAGTTCTTTCACTTCCACGGAATTACGCAATATTTTTAGAATCCTTCGCCGGCGAATGGGATAATGTTACTATATTAACCCGCCAATGGTCGTCCAGGGTGATCCAACCGCATCTATCCTGATTAGTGACCCATTCGTGACCCGGCCATAAATCCGGCAATGTTGGATATTGACTTTTAACTATTTAGCGAAAAAAACTCGAATCCTGACGGGGTCACAATTAGTTGATTATCAAACACTTAGACATTTTATCTAAGTGTTTTTTTGTGTGCTTCAGAGCCGCTATAGTATTGGATTTGAGGCAGTTCTGAAACTTTCCAGTCTATTTACCTCCATCGGAATCTATGCGTATCGGGGTCTGATTCGTGTCCCTTTCGTGTCCTATCGCAACGATTTATGAAGCAATCTCATATTCCTAATCCGAAGTAGCGGCCAGACAGCAACATCAAAACGAATAACTAAACTGTGGACTGCGAATTTAAAAGGGTCATTATGACCAAACAGCGGAAAGGGGTACGGCTTGCAGATTTTCGCCGAAGCCTCCCACCATATGCTCACCGCCGTACAATACTATACCTCTTTGAAATTTCTTCCCCGCAACCTCAGCAAGCCGCTTTAGTCCTTTAAAATCATTTTGATCAACTGACGCGGTTGATTTTATCTCGATGCCATACAGCTGTTTTTTTCTGTCTTCCAGTACCAGATCAACCTCCGCACCGCGATGAATACTGAAATGGTAGGCCTTCAAAAAGAGATCCGACCAGCTCAACAGTTTAATGATCTCCATGACGATGAAATTTTCCAGGAACGCGCCCGATGTGGTTCTATTTCCCATCAGGCTATCGACACTCTCTCCGCGCAGATGGCATAGCAGCCCCGTGTCGTTGAGAACAATTTTAGGGGATTTGACGAATTGCCCTTCTATATTCGGCGTCCAGGCGGGAATTTTCAGTATGAGGAAAACATGCTCCAGCAGGGCCATATATCGTTGCAAGGTTGTATTCTTTACGCCGGACAACCTCGCTATATCTGAAAGGTTTATCGTGCTCCCTACTCTTGTTGCTATCAATTGTAGAATGTTTGGTAGCTGCGTTAACCCTTCAATATTGGCCAGATCTTTAATGTCTTTTTGCAAAACTGCGTCAATATAGGATTCAAACCATTTTGCTTTTCGCCCCTCCGTCTCACGTTGTAGTGCCTCCGGGTATCCGCCGGCGCGGATAGCTTCTATCAGGTCTTTCCAATTGTTTTTATGGGATTGGAAGCGGCCGTTAGCTTAGGAGCGTATCTGGGGTACTTGATAAATACCCCATCAGCAAGGCAGACTTAGTCAAGAGTGTCGCGAAATTGAAAACCCAGTCTCTCGGCACACAATCACCCGCAAATCCATGCGTTTCTAGTTATACTATACTGTCCTCATTCAACTCGAAAACCTCAAATCCTGGAAAAATGGCTAAATTCCTGAACACCCGTAAATGCGCGGCCGAACTCGGAGATCTCATCCAAAACTCTGACTCCGACCTCACACTAATTTCACCATATCTTCATCTACCCAAAGATTTTAAGGAATTACTGACTTACCGAAATGGAAAAGGGCGGAAGACCACACTTTTATTTCGGGAACCAAAATTAAATCCTGAAGAATTCAACCACCTAAAGGACTTGTGTCCCGTTACACTACGCTACAACGAAGACGTACATGCTAAACCCTACTTCACCGATAAAAGGATGATCATCACTTCCATGAATTTCTATCAATTCTCCATGGACCATAACAAGGAAATGGGGGTGATGATCGAAAAATACGATCCCGCGGACACCCAGCTTTTCAATGACGCGATAAAAGAGGTCGACGTCATTCTACGAAATAGTCGACGATATGAGGTCCGCGACTATTTGTCCGGTCCCGTTATCCCAAAAGACGGAAATAAAAGAAAAAACAACAAATAACTTGCAAAATTTATACGATCCTTACTTACAAAACTTGTTGCCGTAATGTGATTTATTATAATCCAATAGTTATCATTTTGTTCAATTGGTTCGAATAGCTTTTACGCAAGTATTCTGTCACAGCCGCCTTCTCACTTGCCCACAAATTTCTTGCATCAAAAAGCAGATAATCTACGCCATGTTTTAGGATGTGATGATCAATTGACGCAAAAATGTCCGACATTTTGTATTTGCCATTGAGGATGCCACGGGTCCCAATTGATCAACAGTTTTACCCGTTGCATTGATGCCATTTATACTTCCGGACTCAATAGCATAATTATCCACCTCGCCCCTTTTTCTTCTGTCAAGGCATAACGTGCGTTGATATTTACCGGGTCCTGGTCGAACGAGGTTTATTCAAGGGCCGAACAATTTTTTCGAAACATTCGCCAATGCAAGATTTTTAATAATAAGCCATTCATCCTGTAAAAGCTTCTTTAATTGTTTAAAATCAAATGGTTTGGTAATATGATGATTAAAGCCCGCCGCCCTTGCTTGTCTTTTATCGTCTTCCTGACCATATCCCGTAATCGCAACCAGGATAACTTTTGCTCCCCACACAGTAGCGCGTATGCGTTTGGCTACGTCATAGCCGTTGATTCCTGGCAGGCCAATATCTAGTAGGATAAAATGAGGAAAAAATTCGCCTGCGATTTTTACTGCACCAGTCCCCGAATAAGCCGTCCGAACCTCATGACCTAAACGTCGAAAAAACATCGAGCATAAGTTTGCGTTGTCCTGGTTATCATCTACGACAAGAACGCGAAACTCTTCGTCAACTGCAGCACCATCTGGCGGTTCATGTGCCGAGTTAGCTGTAGACAAAACGGAAGCAAAGGGAAAATGAACTATAAATTCGCTTCCCATTCCTACGCCGGCACTTCGTGCCTCAATTTCGCCGCCATGCATCAGCACTAACCCTCGGACTAAAGAAAGGCCAATTCCAAGCCCACCTTCCGATCGCCCCACTGCTGGATTTGCCTGTGAATACATTTCGAAGATCTCGGGCATTGCCTGCTGGGAGATGCCAATGCCATTATCTATGATTTTGACCTCAACGTTTTCATTTATAACCGTGGCTTCTACGCGAATCTTACCTCCACAATCCGTATACTTTGCGGCGTTGGACAGCAGGTTGGAAAAAATTTGATTAAATCTCACTGGGTCAGCATCGATATAGACCGGTAACATCGACACCTCGACGGAAAGTTGGTGTCCTCTAGCTTCAATCAGCGGTCGAGCGGTATTTACGACGGCAAGAAGCCTCTCGTTCAGCTGCAAACATTCCTTGTGGAGCTGGAGTTTACCATTCGTTATGCGGGAAATATCTAAAAGATCATCCAGGAGCTTTCCCATGTGTTCGGCTTGCCGGTCAATAACTTCGAGAGACCATTTAAGTTCACATGCCGTTACTCCTGCTGTCAGGCTGATTTGCGCTGCATGACGAATTGGCCCAAGCGGATTGCGAAGTTCGTGAGCCACGATTGCTAGAAACTCATCCTTCCGACGGTCTGCCTGACGTAAGGCGTTTTCTAGTAGTTGTTGGTTTGTCACATCGCGCCCCTCAACAAATATTCCGCTAACCGCGTTGTTATGATTGAACAGGGGTTGATATAGAAATTCTAGGTATCGCGGTTCAGAAGGCGCACATGGTTCTGGTTTTATGAAAAACATTGCTTTTGTGCTAATAAATGGCTTAAGGCCTAACAGCACCTGGTCAAGCAAGTCAAAAATAATTTGATCTTTTAGGTGTGGCAGGACTTCAATCAACGGTTTTCCAATTATATCATCCTGACCCACCATTTTCAAATAGGCGCTATTGGCAAATTCGAATATGAATGTCGGACCTCGGAGCACGGCCATGAAGGTCAGAGTCTTTTCAAAAACTTCACCCACCACATTGGTAATGACCGACTTGTTTTTTTTTATCCGCATATATATATATTACGATTTAGATTCTACGTGTGCTGTTCAGCGGTAATTTATTTATATAACGTGGTAAACGTGTCTTACGGCTATGCAGAAGTGTTACATATATGCTAAAGTATCGAATGTGATTTTTTGGCCTCTGCTCGGCCGCAGACAGCAGTCTGCATGATATTGGGAAACGTTCCCATTAGCTGCAGATAAGGGACTTGTCGGATTTTATAGGCAAGCATTTCGAGAACTGGCGGTGGGGTATCAATAGCAATACATCTCATTATGGCTGAAAGTTATGTTTACCGGAGTGATATCAAACTTATCCTCCCCTTTTTGTAAGCAGACATGCTTTTTGATCGTATAGCAAATTCAACGACCTGCGGACATTGGGTTGCGGGAATGCCAGGGACCACTGCCAGCGCAGGATGGTAGATTGACATTGTCTTTAAAGGTAGGACCAACACCCGCGAACGCCGTTAAAATGAGTCCAAGCGCTGCTATTTGTCGACAAAGTCATGAAATGATCGATCTGAGGTTCGCTATTCCGGAACTGTCGTTCTGCGCCGGAATGGAGCTTGCCGCGGGTACAGAAGTATTATTGATATTGGAGTGGAAGGGCGAGATGAAGATAGTTTCATAGAGAAGATGTTTTGCCAATGGATCTGTCGATGGCGCCCCGGAACGAAATGCCGACCGGAAAGCGCGTCTCACCCAGAAACAATTGGTTGCTGTCGTAGCGGCGGATCTTGTCCACCGGGACAATGAATGTCCGGTGGATGCGCACAAAACGCCACGGCGGCAGCGTATCGGCCAGATCACGCATGGTGATGTTGGCTTTGACCGACGATTTCCCATGGCGGTGGATCCTGATGAAGTCATTTTCGGCGGCGATGTACTGAATGTCCTCGAACATAATTTTAACCAGCTGATATTGTGATCGTACAAAAATATACGGCCGGGCGGATTCGTTTGAGGACCGTCGGATCTCCATCGCCTTTTTTGTCTTTTCGATCGTCTGCCGGAACCTGGCGTTGTCGAAGGGCCTTACAACGCAATCGACGGCATCCAGATTGAATGCATTGACGACGTTTTGTCTTGTGTCTGCCAGGCAGACGAGCAATGGTTGCGAAGGAAGGCTGCCATACCACTCCCGAAAGTTTGCTCCCGCGAGGTCGAGGTCGACGAGGAGGAGATCTACCGGAAATTGAAGCAGAAAGCGCTTAGCGGTTGCGAAGTCGGGAAATTGATTGAGGATCGATAGCCGGTCCGGAACGACGCAATTGTCGTTCAGCAGTTTGTGCACGGACCGCGACCTTGCTATGACAATGCTTTCGATGATCATAGTGAGAGGGTGGAGTCTTTTGCCTGGTCTGTTAAAAAAGATTTGCTGCAATCTTTGCTAAATTGATAGAACTCCCAGTCGGTGGCAAATGATTGTACGAACTCATATGTTGGCCGGTAGGTTTTCATGAAGGTGGCCAGGTCGGCGGAATCTAGCCCGGTGATCTTTCTGACGACGATCCCGTTGAACCGGTGATCGATATATTTGTCCTGTTCTTGCTCGAGGAGCCATCGCTGCATAAGCTCCTTACTTTTTCTGGTGTCCCTATTGAAGAAAAGATCAAAGTCAAGGCTTACCCCAACCATAAGCGCTTTGCCCCCTGGCATCATGTACAAATTGCGGAGGCCGATCCCTTTTTGGAAGTCGAAATTTTCCCGGTTTTCCCGCCGGTTTAAGAGCGAATCCATATAGTAATTGTTATGGCTGACGTAGACAGGCATAAGGGCAGGCCCGACAACATCGATGCTCACGTTGAAACTGGTGGTGTCCCGGATATCTATGACAGGAAAGGCCATCATTTTTTTTGCAGATAAGAAAAAAAGATCGTGTCTTTTTTGGCTACTTTTATCACATAATGTCCCAATGAATTCGAAATAGCTATAGCCCGATGCGTGTTGCTAATGGTCACTTCGGGCAATGCGTTGATCATGGTCCGGTCATAAACAGTTCCCTGGACGGTGACCTGCGCCTCCAGCGGGACGATCCATGCCGTGAGCAGCGTAATTCCGGACAGGGATATCAAGGGACGTCTCATAAATGATACTGTTGCCGGACGAAGATGCAAATAGTCGGTCGGTTGGTAAAAAGACATCGACAAAGCTGGCGGACAATCCGATGAAGCGCCTGATCCCACCGATTGCCGGGCTGGCCGGGGCCGGCGGCAATTTCATAGATGAAATAGTGTATTTCATCGATAATACATCCCATTACGTTGCTTTGTTTGGCGCCGCCGCCTTCTTTAGTCTAATTTTAGCGACATGGAAAGTCGTAGCAGCCGGCACTACATTGTATGGTTGGTGCATATCCTTTTGTGGAGTCTGATGGGGTTTGTCTTCATCCTTTACCCCCCGCATAATTTTGGGGTGAGGCCGCCGCGGGAATTTTGGATCATCCAGATCGTTCACCTGGTTTTGTTGGTAGGGGTTTTTTACTACAATGCCCTGGTGGCGGTTCCGCAATACCTGCTGAAACACAGGTCGGTTAGGTTTGCCATGACAGCCGCGGTGAATGTTGTTTTTATTGTTGGTATGAACGACTTCCTGGAACATGCGTTGGGACTTCCTGGCCTGATCGGTGGCCATATGCCTTATCCGCCGCATAGCCCGGTCGTGAATATTTATATGTTAACGACGACCTTGCTGGTGCTGGGGATCAGCACCAGCGTGGCGGTAGTCCAGCAATGGCAGAAGGAAAGCCAGGCACGTCAGTTACTGGAGCAGGATCAGATGAAGTCCGAACTAGTCATGTTGAAAAGCCAGATCAACCCACACTTCTTCTTTAATACACTAAATAATATTTACTCGCTGACCTTTATCGACGTTGTGCTGTCCCGGGAATCCCTCCATAAGCTGTCGAGGATGATGCGGTATTTGCTGTATGAAACGCATGATACCGTTCCGCTCAGCAAGGAGGTCGATTTTGTCAGAGATTATGTAGAGCTCATGCGGATCAGGCTGCAGAAAAACACAACATTGGTGGTGGAGGGGCCGGAAATGTTCAGCGAGTATGCGATCTATCCGATGCTGCTGATCCCCTTTGTCGAAAATGCTTTTAAACATGGTGTTAGCACAAAGACCTGTGGGCGCATACATATCCGGTCTTCGCTGGTCAGCCGAAAATTCCGTTTTGAGGTGAAGAACAGCATCGTCAGTAAAGTCGGACTATCTGCGGAAGCGGATGGAGGCATTGGGCTGTCCAATACCCGCCGAAGACTTGAACTCTTATATAAGGGAAGGTATCATTTGGATATCCTGGAAGTGCCTGGGTCAACCTTTGTTGTTTCACTTGAACTGGATTTATGATGGTCAATTGTATAGCGATCGATGACGAGCCGCTGGCCTTAAGCCTTGTCTGTTCCTTTATTGAGCAGACTCCCTTTTTACAATTGAAGGGCAGTTATGGAAATGCGGCGGCCGCCTTTGAAATGCTGAACGTGATGGACGTGCAGTTGATCTTCCTGGATATTCAGATGCCGGATGTCAGCGGAATGCAATTCGCGCGGGTGATGGGAGCAGGCAATAGCCGTCTGAGACCGGCGATCATTTTCACAACGGCCTATAATCATTATGCGCTGGAAGGGTATAAGGTGGATGCGGTAGATTATCTGTTGAAACCTTTCAATTTTGGGGAGTTCCTGCGTGCAGCCAACAAGGCGAGAAGGTATGTGGAATTGGGGGAAGGAGCCAGATCCGGCGCCGCGGCAGCGGATCTGCCCGAACAGGGTTATCTTTTCCTGAAGTCGGAGCATCAACTGATGCAGGTGGCGTATGAAGATGTGCTCTATGTTGAGGCCTTCCGGGATTATGTGAAGGTGCATACAAAAGGGAGCGACAAGCCGATCATGTCCCTAACGACACTGAAAAGTGTGGAAGAGAAACTGCCACCAGGCTTGTTTATGAGGGTCAGCAAGTCGTATATTGTGGCGCTCGGGAAGATCGGGACCATTACGCGGTCGGCAATTCATATCGGCAAGGCGGTGATCACGGTTGGGGATCAATATAAAGAAGCGTTGAAGCAGTTTATCGATAAATGGACGGTTTGAGAGGAAACGGCCCTAATTTTTCAACGCCCCGATCCTGTAAGGAAATGCCACTGACATTCCGATCTCCGACGGTTTGACCTGGCCGATTGCATTGTCAGTAGGGACATTTCTTGTTTTGCAGCGGCGATCGATTTCGTGGATATGCTAATGTAACGGCCAAAGCCGACATCCTTAGCTCAAACACGATCGACACGAAAGGTACGGGATACCCTGGTGCTTCATCCGCAGAGTTGAAAACCCAAAAGAAGGCGGATTTTGTGCGGATTGCCGGAGTGCCTTTTGTGCGTCAAGGACCGGGCACCGCTAAGGAGGTCTGCTTTATCACTATTGAAGAGGAGAAATGTAACACACGCCTGATTGCCTGGAAGACATTTACGAGCAATTCTAGAAGCCCATTAACGGATCGAAGGTCTTTTGCGTAGAAGCACCGCTACAATTCAGCATGGAGTGCTGTATGCCATCGTTCAGCGGTGTTTTAGCCTATCGAACCTATTGAGACTACTCACCGCATCCCAAAACCCTGATCTCCCATGGTGCACCCGTCCCGGGTCGATGCAAAATCAGATCCCACGCTGCACAACCACAAAAACGCCCGCGGCATATCTGTTGGTGCAGAGCGACATGTTCGCCACGGAGGTGAGCTGCATGCACAAGGGCCCTCCGGCGGCGTCATTATCCAGCAACTCAACTATTCTCTTTTTCCAGTAGGTACAAGGTCATGCAGATCACGAAGCCTTTTCAGTTGTTGCGCGACAAGGGCCAGCATATGCTGATTGCTCTGACACTAAAAAATCCGGTTGAATGTGAAACGTCACCAATCTTTACAGTAACTCGGTCGACATGCGTACCGCGTATCACCTATTATGAGTATGATGGTTTTCAGCGGCTGATCCGTATTCGCGACCAGGACTATAACATTCTTAAAACCATTGCCTACCAGTATCAGGCTACGGCTGGCTGCGGCAGCGGCTGTTATGCGGTCGCTATGCAAACGTTCGCCGGTAGCAATAAGCTGAGCTACCCAGTGGGTGTATTTAATGTTCACGGTAAATTGTTGGGCAACGTCACCAATGGAACAGCCTATATCAGCTTGTGGAACAGTGACACCGCTAACAACCACTTGGATACGTTGGCCGCCGGAACGGAATCCATGCATTTCAACCTGAGCCTGAGTACAGGCCAGAACATGCCACCCGGCGTAATTGGCCGCCGATATTATCAGCGGGATATTCCCTGGACCAATATTGACGCCATTGGCGGCCGTAGTGGGGCTTATGTTAATTTTGGCGATGGGACAGGTCTAGGTTTCTTAAAACTTCTACATATACCGTCGGTTTCGGCCCCCACAATACGTTTGTCAGGGTTATTATATAGTACACACCTATCCGGACAGCAGTTTAAAAACTATCACGATCTATCACAATGCAGGCCGTATCCCTTGCACATCGGACATAAAGGCAACATGCAGGAATGGTACAAAGACTTTGAAGACGTGGACCCGCATCACTGGCATGTCTCTCATCTTTTCGGTCTGTATCCGGGTCACGAGATCTCACCCCTGACAACTCCCGAATGGGCCGCGGCCGCACGCAAAATGTTAGAACTAAGGGGAGATGAGAGTACCGGATGGAGCAAAGCCTGGAAGACTAATTTTTGGGCAAGGCTGCGAGATGGGAATCATGCGTACTCGTTGCTTCGGCAGTTGCTGCACGCCACCAGGGAAGAAGACACAAACTACGGATGGCCTGACAGCGACCGGAAAAAGAACCGAACACGGCTATCTCCCGACCTTTATAACAAAAAAAAGTAGCACCTACAGCCTTATCTCTTTATAGTAAAAACACCACTCAAGGACGATTATTCTGATCCGTTAGCCGGAATCCGATATCCCTCGTGCATAAATTTTTTCACACCCCATTTTGTCAACATGGCCACCAGAGCTTCCGGTTTTACCGGATTGCTTAGGTAGATCCATGCCTGCCAACTGGCATTGACAATCCCGCCGTAATGCCGTTTTTGTTCGTAGGTTCGAACCCTTGGTGCTAGCTTCTATTAGATTCTTGATCGCGCACCACACCCTGGAAATTGGCTAATACTCTCTACCGCAAAGCGCCTTAGGGACTTGAGCCTTATAGCTGTACACAAGCCTGGCGCATGTAAAAGCCCAGGTAGATACCGAGGCCGGCTTTTGCGCTGTCATATTGAGTCAAGAGAATCTTTATTCAATGTAGAGGAGTTTCAAACTGTGGGATTCTTGCCATTAGATCTATTGTTATCGAATCAGGATCACTACCCCTTCTTTCGAAATGATTTTACCTGTATACGCAATAGCTTTTGCGATCCATACATAACTGCCGGTTTCCTGGAGCTTACCATTAACATAACCATCCCACCCTTGTCCGATGCTTGTCGTGGTATAGACCATTTGTCCCCAGCGATTGTAGACCCGAAAATATTGAAGAGCGGCGATACCCACAGCTACAGGGCGAAACATATTGTTGGTACCTGAACCGGGAGTAAAGGCATTGGGAACAAAAATATCCGCCCCCGTTTTGAACAGCCGAACGTTCACACGGGCAACCCCATAACAACCTATTGCCGAAGTCGCTCTGACAACATAATTTATCGAATCAATATTCCCTGGCAGGATGCTGATCGGATCTGACACATACTCATTATTGAGATATGTAGCCGGTGTCCAGGTGAAAGAATCACCGGTATCACTGGATGACGCCTGTAACTGAAGGGGTTCCCCCGATACTATAGTGGTATCGTCATCAATTTTAACGACAATTTGCGGATAAACGTTCACCCGGAAGGTATCCACCAATAGATAGGGACAACCGGCATTGTCAATACTCAGCTCATAGGTCGTAGTTTTCAACGGGGAGGCCATAGCATCGAAGTCATAGGGTACTTTATCGATAGCGCCAGAGGTTTCATTGGCGGCGGATACTGTATTTGTCCAGGTATAGCTTGTGCCGGACGAAATAATAGCTTTCAATAATACTGTGTCCCCATAGCAGATAGTCGTATCGGCTGGATTTATTGCCGCCCGAGGTGTTTGGGCATTCAACAACGTTACTGAAGATATAGAACTGGTATCCGCCGGGCATACGCCGCTTTGTACAATCAGTCGGTACTGGGTCGATTGACCTATGTTTACCACGTTATAGATCGTCGAAGTATCAACCGGTGAAAAACCGCTCCAATGAATAGTATCGGTGGCCGATTCCCAATTTATCACAGTACCCGTTTCCCCTTTTAAAATCAATGTAGCTTCCGGATTTTGACCTTGGCAGGCCTCGATGTTATTAGGATCCAATTGTCCGCTTACGCTCTTTGGATCCACGATAATGACGGCAGCCGAACTGCTATCGATAGCACAGGAAGTCCCATTTTGGACCAATGCCCTGAAAATTGTGGTGGTCATGAGGTTTTGCGCGGTATATTGACGGATAGTATCCATCAGTGTATCCCAACTATTGCCATTGTCGATTGAGGATATCCAGTTCAATACTGTCCCCCGGCTCCCACTGAGGGAGAGCGTCGTAGTATTTTGGCCTGTACACACTTCAGTATCGCTACCAGCCGAACCGGGAACGGTGGGTGGAGTGGCAACCACGGTAAGCGTATCTTTCAGATCCGCGCAACTGTTGACCTCCTCAATGGCGATAACCCCACCCGAATCATCCGATCTCACAGTAATAGCATTGGTACCAGTACCCGATAGTATAGACCAGCCGCCTGGTATTATCCAGTTATAGGAAGCCCCTGTCAACCCGGGCACGGAATAGACAAAATTTCCACCTGCACAAACAATCGGCTCTCCGCTGATAATAAGTCCGTTGCATACACCCCGTAGCGCAACATAGGCATATGAAAAATGACCACCAGGCACACAATTATCGGCCTCAAAAGTTAGGACGACTTGATTTCCCCTGTAAGGAGACAAATCAAAAGTCACTTCCCGCCAACCTTTGGTCCAGACATCCTGTAAATGTGGCGGATTAGGCAAAGTACTATTCGGATCAGCATTAGGCGATAAACCAGCGCTCAAAGAAAAGCCCTCTGCAATAGCCGCCGCGGTATCAAGGACCGCGTTACCGCCCAGGGCATTGGCATTGTTCTCGGTAGGAAGGTAGTATTGAGGCGAAGCGCAGGTTATCACTTTTCCATTTGCAGAAACCGTAGCAGAAAATAAGGGCTGCTCATTAGAATTGTGACTTCCATTTTCGAGAACCATGGCATAGGCATAGGTCATTGTGTATGGCTCCGTGGCTGGGCCCGAAGGCACGTCGATCATATACCTGACCCCACGGATAAAGCCCCCCTGCGGACCAGTAAAAGCTGAAGAGGTAGTTATATTCGTGGATCCAAGTAAGATAGAATTGCCGTACTTATAGCCATTTATGATGGGTATCGTTGCAAATCCTCCATATTTATCTGTACCATTGGTATTATTGACCTGAATCCCTATCTCCGACAATTGATATTCAGGAATCGAAACGGCACCCAGAGTACCCAAAGGAAAGGAGACAGATGAATCATAGATCTTCAAGATAGCGCCCGCACCATTCCCGTTCTTATTATTTCCAGTATAAGCCTGCCAATGCGTAAGCGTACCCAAAGCAAAATCATTATTCAAAGGGCATGATTGCATCTGTGAAAATGTTCGGCAGCAAATTAACATAGCTAAAATATTTAAATAATATTTCATCAAAAAAGAATGAAAATTTATAAACCTGCCCTTTATACCTAAAGAAACCTATCACAAATCCATTAACAAGAGAAAGTAGCCTCCGACATAACATAATCCATTCTAATTACGGACTGTGCAACATCAGGGTTGTTGACGGAACTGGACTTTCACCGTCAAAAAGACGGCGTTCACAGATAAATCGCTAAAAAAGGTTCGCGATTTCATTAACTTACTGCTTCGAATGAAAGCAAATACAACTACCATACTTGTTCATATATTCTCGTGGCTGCTTGTCATGTTCCTACCCTACCTTTTTGCCTTTCCCCCCGAAAGAATAATTAAGAACCTGCCTGTCGAAAAGATCGACCGAAACAGCATCCGAGTGGTGATGACGCTTACTATGGTTTTCCTTTGCGCTGTCTTTTATACCAACTTTCTGATACTGATCCCCCGGTTTCAGCTCAAGAAAAAACGGGCGGCGTTTTTCTGCGGCAATCTTATTCTACTGCTTTCATTTCTGTGGTATCAGTTTTTTTCATCGCATTGGCTGGTAGCTGCCGGGCTACCGGATTCCCTGGCTGATTTTCCGGGCCCTTCCATTCCTATGTTCATCATAGTCGTTATGATCTGCTATGGGGTAAGAATTTCCACCGAATGGCGTAGGGCGGAATTAGCCAATCATGCGTTGGCTACGGAAAAGGCGACCGCAGAAATATCCTATCTAAAAAAACAGATCAATCCTCATTTCTTTTTTAATACACTGAACGGAATCTACGCGTTGACAATCAAAAAATCGGACCTGGCGCCACAGGCTATCCTGCAGCTCTCCAACATGATGCGCTATGTACTTTACGATAGCGAGGCTGAAAAAGTTCCTTTGACCAAAGAAATGAAATATATCAGGAGCTATATCGATATGCAATCTTTTCGCCTGAGCGAAAACAATAAAATATATTTTCACGTATCCGATCGGAACGATAGCGCCGAAATTCTGCCTCTGCTACTGATACCGTTTGTCGAAAATGCTTTCAAATTCGGTATTTCAGCAGATGATGATACAACTATTCTGATCGATATCAAATGGGATGACACAGCCCTGTCATTTTTTTGCCGGAACCAAAAAAAAAACCGACAGTCGGTCCAGTCAGAACATCACGGCATAGGAATAAAAAATGTACAAAAGAGGCTTCACCTCTCCTATCCGGGCAGGCACGAATTGAACATCTATGAAAACGAGGAAATATTTTCGGTAAGTCTAAATATACAGCTATAATGCTAAGGTGTATTGCTATCGACGACGAACCCCTGGCACTGGAAATTATAAAGGAATTTGCCGGAAGGGTAAATTTTATCGCCTTGAACAAGGTATTTGCGAGTGCGGCCCTGGCGACGAATTATTTGAATAAGTTCCCGGTCGACCTTATATTCCTGGATATTCAGATGCCTAACTATGATGGAATGGAATTCTTCAAATCATTGCTGCACAAACCATTGGTAATCTTTACTACGGCCTTTGGGGAATATGCGGTCGAAGGATTTAAAGTCGATGCTGTAGATTATCTATTAAAACCATTCGATTTTATGCAGTTTTCAAAAGCGGTAAACAAAGCAAAAGAAATTAGCCAGTATAAGACAGGACAAATTGCCGATTCCCTGCCGTATATTTTTATCCGCTCCGACTACCGTCTGATGAAGGTCATTTTGGAAGATATCCTTTACATAGAAGGGTTGAATGATTACTCCAGGATCGTCACCCTTCGCGGAAAACCGATCATTTCGTTGATTTCCCTGAAAGAGATCATGGAAAAACTGCCGCCAGTGGAATTCCTCCGAGTCCATCGTTCTTTCATCGTTCCTATATCCAAAATCCAATCCTATAACCGAAGTCAGCTTTTCCTTTCCAATACGACGATCCCTGTCGGCAATACCTATATGGCCCAAGTAAAGAAGCTGTTCAAACCGTAAAACGCGTCTTCCATATCGACATGGGTCGGCGCCATATTACTTAAATCTTAAATTTAGTGAAACAACATCGGCAACAAGATCCGTCGTTTGGGTGTAATGCGCATACCGAATTTCCAGCATATTTAAATCGCCAAATATCCCTTTTGGGGGTGCAATCCGAAAGCCAGCTCCATATGACTGACTGGTAAAAGAGGCAAGCGCATAATTGCTCGTGTAGTATTGGTCCGAAGTGGTGTGCTTCTGGTAAGGCGCAAAATAATTCACCGCCTTTTGCAGATAGTATCTGTAAAAAGGCGACATCGAAAAAAACGGCGTGATCTTAACCGGGACTTCGATATTTGCCGTATGCGACACCATGCCCCAATTGTCAATATAAAAGCGATAGTACGTACGGATGATAATATTGTCTCCAAGGAAATAATTCAGCCGGATTCCAATTGGAAACTTAAACCGCTGAGAAGGCAGATTTTCAACGGTGTCTTTGCCCGTATTCAAATATACCCGGTGGAAAGGCAGTCCGAGATACCCGCTTTGATAAACGAGGTCCATGGCAATACTTCCCTGCATTCGCTGATTGATGACCTGTGCGAAGGAAAAGGAAGCCGTGTAGGTATCCCTGAGCCTTGAAGGAACTACATTTTTCGAGCTGGTGCTGACTGCTTGACCGTTGACATAGGTAAGCGCTTCTGTCCTCCCGCTGGCGGTCGTAACATAGACGACACTGTCGGCCGATGAGGTGCTTTTGACGGAATCCACAGGGTCGAATTCGGCAGGCAGGATCATTTTAATCCGATCAAAATAACCGGTCAATTTAACACTGAATTCGCCGTTATGGTGGTTTTTCTTTGACAATAATGTATTTAGTCCAATGGAATGATAGTAATTATGTTCCGCGGAATAGTAGGCTCCAAGGCCGAATTCCTTTCCTTTTGTAGCATTTTCGACAGACCAGTCCAAAGTAGGATAAATTCTTGTCCCGTTATTTCGGGCATGTCCGTTAGAATCAACATAAGCTTGTGAAGCAGCAGTATGATAGTCGATCCCAAGTCCGCCGGACAGGGAATGCTTCCGCCCTTTGGAATCGAAGCCGACGAATTTTATGTCCAAACCGTTAGCCAGGTCGGTTACGTCCCCATTGCCTTTGTAATCAGTCCGACCGCCCATGACCGAGGACTTATCCGCGGTTTGATTATAGTAGCTGGATACGAGGTTGATCTCATCCAGCTTTAGTTTTTTTGCTTTATAGCTGATTGAGTCGGCCGGGGCTACTTGTGAAAAAGCGTGCAGCAGCGTTAAATACATGCCTACAACGGTAAGACAGATTCTTCTCATGTAAATTTTTCGTTTTTGCTCGTTTCAATTGCACCCGCAGCCGCCACCCGTCTTGCCGCCATTGGCCCCCGAGGAACCTTCCCTGTATGTCTGTGCATTCAGTTCGGTTTTTTCCACCTTCCGGTTGGCCAGGGTCATCTCCGAATCGTTAATCCTGTTCTTTTGGTATTCTTTCACGGGCAAGCAGGAAGGCGAGAAAAAAGCGGCCAGCGCGCTCAATGTGACAATAAAAAATCTTGTTTTTGTCATGATGTTGAAGTTATTGCCGATCAATTCGATTTCGTGCAGGAATGTGCTTCGCTGGCTGATAGTTTTACAACTTTATTTGTCTGCGTCGATGGCCGCCTGCACCTGCTTTCCGAACAGTTCCGGTGAAACTCCCGGATTACCTTCCCATTGTTTCAGCACTTTTCCTCCTGGCGTCAGTAAAAGAGTGAGCGGAAACTGTCCCTGAGGATTATATCGATCCGCCAACCGGTCGTTCAGCCTTTGCTGTTCGCCGGTGAGCTGGTTCCTTTTCTTGCGGGGGAAATCCGCATTGACCAATACCAATTCTGAATCCGCCAGCTGCATAAACGCCGGCTGATCCAGTATATTCTTGCGCAGCAGCATACAAGGGCCGCACCAGTCACTGCCGGAAAAATTGAGCAGGATATGCCGGTGTTCCTCACGGGCCAGTTTTTGAGCCCCTTCCATAGTTGTATGCCATCTCGGGCCGGATAAGCAAGTAATGGCAGCAAAAAAAATCAGGTTTTTCACAATAATTTCTTTATTTGTTTAGACTGGCTAGTAGTAAGAATCATAGTTCCGCCTATAAGCCCCCCTTTATCTGAAATGCAATGCGCAGGACAAAGTGTTGTTGTACAAAAAGTTTAGGTGCAGCTAAAGTAATCCAAAGACCGGCTTGGTTGGGAAAAAATAGATGAACACGCCAAGAATGCCGGAGTATGCGGTTACATCGCTACCATAACGTATAAGGTATATGCTTAAACACTCCGTTAGTGATGGTTACCGTCGAGCCGGCAGTATCTATGCCCATGGAGTCGACCAGGAATAGCCGCGCGGAAAACTGGAAGGATCCGGAAACTTTCTTCTTCACTCCATCACTGGAGGATATAGTGGCAGAACCATCTATCGCCAATCCCCCTTGCCCCCACAGCGTATCTGTCAGGGCGCTGCTTGTCCTCGAAAAATATTCGAAGGCTGCATTCCGTGAGACGCTATCCTCAGCATACGTTGCCAAGCTAATGGTACTGTCGTTTGATCCAGCCGAAGACGTGTCGCTGCATTCAATGATAATCCTTTTCGAACTAGAATAACCGGTAATGATCAACATTTTCAATTCCCCTGGAAAATACAATTGGTTGAGGACAGCCGACACAGAATCCGCCTGCCAGTTGACGCCATCGATAGTCGCCGTAAAAAGGGCGGATGAATCCGCCGATCCGGTGCTTGTAGCGGAATCGGATGCGGATTTGACGCACGAGGCTTCTATAATCAGCAAATTCCCTAAAAAGGCCAACAACAATATTTTATTAGTTTTCATGATCCTAATTTTGATTGAAGGTTAAATGAATATCCTGTAAGAGTACGTCCCCTTCCAAGGTCAGGTTGTCTGAAAAATGAGAAAGTGCCGGGTTTTGTTGTAACTAATCTGTGAACAAATGATATTTCCGGGTAAATGTAAATCAGTCCCTAACCGGGAGTGGCAGATGACGGAATTATCCCGATAGAAGAAATTAGGCAAATACTGAAGCTACTAACCTCGCAGTTTGTGAGTAAGACTACCTACATTCAAAGGCGCGCCGTATTCCTTCATTGCCTCAATATTCATTTATTAGGTTATCAATCGATAAAAAATTATTGGGATGAAAAAACACAGGCTCCCTGTTTTCGTATTATTTCTCTTTTCGTATGGTCTCCCTCGCTTGTGCGCCCAAAACACCCAAATCGTATATCTGTGCGGCCAGGATAAAGATCGTACTGTTAACTGGGAATTTTACGTCAATACTGTTCACAAAAACGGCGACTGGTACAAAATACCCGTACCTTCTAACTGCGAATGTCAGGGTTTTGACATTTACAACTACTTCCAGGATACAAAAAAACCCAAAGAACATGGCCGATACAAATATCATTTCAAAACCGCGCCGCATCTGAATCGCTAGCATGAGCGCCATTCTTCTGTTCTGCATAATAGACGTCATTCGCTGGTAATTTAGTACAATCAATTGATAAAATGCCCAAAGCAAGAAATTGCAACTTCTGGTTAGATTTACACATGCATACATGGATCGCCAAAGGAAGTTTGTTTCTTTCATTATGTGCGTCGACCTTGGCGACACACCCGCAGTCTCCCTCTCCAGATCAGGTGTTCCATCATCCGCCGGAAAGCGCAAAACCCGGTGTACTGTGGATGTGGATGGGGTCAAACCTAAGTAAAGAAGGGATCACCCGAGACCTAGTAGCACTGAAAGAAGCGGGTTTCAATCAGACAACCCTGTTCAACCTGGCAGACGTTACAACTCCCTGGCCCGGGGAGATCGCCAAAAGCCCAACTCCGAAGTTTATTGCATGGACAGAACCCTGGTGGCGACTAGTACGGCATGCCGCCGCAGAATCCAGGCGACTGCATATGGACTTCGGGTTATCCAATTGTTCCGGATATGAGTCCAGTGGCGGAACCTGGATCACACCCGAAATGTCGATGCAAGAGCTTTGCTGGTCACAGCAGCCAGCAAAAGGCGGTTCGACCATTACCCTAAAACTGGCTCGTCCAGAGGTGGATCCGCATGCGAACCAGCCATATCCGGTATTCAACCCCGAAACCGGGCTCGTCGAAAAACCGGTAATTAAAGCCAGAACAACCTACTATAAAGACATAGCAGTCCTCGCGCTCCCCGCGCAAGGCACTGTCCTTATCGACAATATCATCGATCTGAGCAACCGAATGCAGCCCGACGGGCAACTGACCTGGAATGCGCCACCTGGCGACTGGCTTGTTTACCGTTTCGGCCATACGACCATGGGAGCCCTCATCCAGCCTGCCCAATGGAAAGCGACTGGGTTCGAGTGTGACAAGATGAGTCAGGAAGCAGTTGATTTTCATCTGGATCATGTCATTGGCGAGATTCAACGGCATATGGGCGACCTGATAGGGAATGGCATTACTCACGTGCATTTCGACAGCTATGAAGCGGGATACCCCACCTGGACGCCGAAAATGAGGGAAGAATTTTCTCGCCGGCGCGGATATCCCCTGACGCCCTGGCTGGCAACCTTTGCAGGGAGGCTCATTAACAGCCCGGAGGACTCGTTGAAATTCCAAAAGGACTTCGATGCTACGGTCAAAGATTTATATCGGGACGTCTATTACGCCACTATTGCAAAAAAATTGAAAGCCGCCCACCTGGCTTTTTCCAGCGAACCATATGGGGGTCCTTGGAGACAAGACGATATTATGCCCCTGATCCCAACTGTGTGGACAGAATTCTGGACCCATGACGGCGTGTATTCTCCTTTTGAGCTGGATCCTACGGTAGCCGCATTACGGAAATCAGGCCAAAATATAGTAGCCGCCGAGGCTTTTACCGGCGACCCGCGGGAAAGCAAATGGGATGAAACACCGTATTGGTTAAAACCCATCGGCGATGCAGCCTTTTGTGCCGGCGTCAACCGGTTCGTTTTGCATCGTTACGTGCACCAACCCTGGGACGCCCGTTATCAGCCGGGAGTTGGGATGGGACAGTGGGGTACTCATTTTGACCGTACCCAAACGTGGTGGAAGCCCGGCAAAGCGATGATACAATATTGGCAGCGCTGCCAGGCCCTCCTGCAATGGGGCCATATAGTACCCTCAACCGATGACGACTTTTCCGTTACCCTCATCCGTGGAAAGCCTTCCGTCAAAGCCATTCACCGCACGCAAGGCAATACAAACATCTATTTCGTCAGCAACCTCTCACATGATCCAGGCTCTGCGGTTTGCCAATTCCATGTCACAGGAATGCAGCCCGAGCTTTGGGATCCCATTTCCGGAGCCATGCGCGCGCTCCCGCAATTCGACGATAACAAAGGCAGTATTTCCCTTACCATAAACTTCGAGGATGCTCAAAGTTTCTTTATCGTCTTCCGCAAAAAATCGATTCCGCAACGCCTGGCAACAAAAGCCAACTTTCCTGACCGGAAAGTATTTTTATCGGTGAACGGGCCATGGAGGGTCAATTTCGACCCGAGATGGGGAGGGCCCGCCAGTACGGTTACATTCGACACATTACAGGATTGGACGACAAGACCTGAATCCGGCATCCGATATTTCAGCGGCACGGCGGTCTATCACCAGTCTTTCCTTTTGGCGGCTTCATCACTACCTTTAGCAGGTTCCAGTTTCAGCCTCGACGTCGGTGTCGTCAAATCCCTGGCGCATATATTTCTCAATCAGCAAGACCTCGGCGTGCTCTAGACGGCGCCCTGGCGGGTACAAATTCCCAAGGGTCTGCTCAAGCCCGGGAAAAATGAGCTGACCATAGAAGTAACTAATGTATGGGCTAATCGGCTCATCGGAGATGAACAGGAACCGGCCGATTGC
>Ga0302325_10001191_pt1 | contig 67822 bp, 66 predicted proteins | sample Palsa_T0_2_FD_201948 | JGI IMG/M metagenome (GOLD analysis project Ga0302325, IMG submission 201948) | Peat permafrost microbial communities from Stordalen Mire near Abisko, Sweden - Palsa_T0_2 | ecosystem: Environmental > Terrestrial > Soil > Palsa > Peat permafrost | place: Sweden: Abisko...
GAATGGCTGTGAGCGGCGCTCAGGCGGTCACCGCAACTAGCATCAGCAGCCGATGACTGGATCTGCGGCAGGAGGAGCCTCCAGGCAGCCCGATCCGGTCGCTGCGGACCACGCCGCGCCCGTGGCGCTCCCGGCCGAGATTGCCGAGCGGTTGTTGCTACGCGCCGCTGAGCTCGCGCCCTTCGGCTCACTGCAAGCCGACCGCGCTGCGCTCGGGCCGACCGAGTTGGCGGCGCTGGGGACGCTCGCCGTGCGCCTCGCCAACACATACCCCTACGGCGACCCGCACTACATCGGCCAGATCCTCAAGCCGCCGCACCCGCTGGCCTGGGCCGCTTACGCGACGACGATGCTGCTCAACCCCAACAACCACGCGCTCGACGGCGGTCCGGCGACCGCGACGATGGAGCGGGAGGCGGTCAGCGAGATCGCGCGGATGTTTGGCTACGAGCAGTCGCTCGGTCACCTCACCTCGTCGGGAACGATTGCCAACCTCGAGGCCCTGTGGGTCGCGCGCGAGCTCGCCGGCGACGCCGTGATCCTCGGCGCGGTCAACGCGCACTACACGCACGCACGCATGTGCCAGCTGATCGGCGCCCCCTACGAAGAACTCCCCCAGGACGATCGCGGCCGGATCGACCTCGACGCGCTCGAACAACGGTTGGGCGTGGGCGGAGTGGGCACCGTTGTCTGCACGCTTGGCAGCACGGCGCTGGGCGCATTGGACCGGCTCGAGGTGATCGCCGACCTGTGCGAGCGCTTCGAGGCGCGCCTGCACGTCGACGCGGCCTACGGTGGCTTCTTCGCCCTGCTCGCCGACGGTGGCACGCCGGGCGTCGCGCCTGCACCCTTCGCCGCCCTGCCGCGCGCGCATTCGATCGTGGTTGACCCGCACAAGCACGGCCTGCAGCCCTATGGCTGCGGCTGCGTGCTGTTCGCCGACCCGAGCGTCGGCCGGCTCTATGCACATGACTCGCCCTACACGTACTTCACCTCGGACGAGCTCCACCTCGGTGAGGTCAGCCTCGAGTGCAGCCGCGCCGGAGCCTCCGCGGCGGCGCTATGGGCGACCCTGCAGGTGTTTCCACTCACGCGCGCCGGTCTCGGCGCCCACTTGAGCGGGGGGCGCGCGGCCGCGCAACGGGTTGCGTCGGTGCTCGCCGACTCCGATCAGCTGGCGCTGGTCGTCGAGCCCGAGCTCGACATAATCTGCCCCTTCCCGCGCCTCGGGCGAGCATCGGAGATCACGGCTCGCTGTGATCGGGCGTTTGATTCGCTCGCCGCGGCGGGCTGGCATGTCGCCAAGCTGCGCTGCGATACGAGCTGGCTGCGGCAGCGCCACCCGTGGATCGAGGCCGACAGCGACACCGTCACGACGCTGCGCTGTGCGCTAATGAAACCCGAGCACCTCGCCCTCGCCGAGGAGATCGCGGCGGTGCTCGTCGAGCATCTCTCCTAGGCGCGCTCGCGTAGCGCGGAGTCGGCGTGACCGTTGTGCTCGGTGTGGCTGCTGGCGGCGCAGACGCGGGACGGATCGCCGTCCCGCGATCTCATCGCCCACGATACATCGGCAGCGATGCAGCGCGCGCGATACATCTGCTGGCGATAGATATGCTTAGCGGGTGCAGGCGTATCAGCTCTACCAGGTCGGGCGGACCCTGATCGACGCCTCCCGGCGCGCCCAAGGCGCGGAGCAGCGGGGGATGTCGCCGAGCGAATCACTCGTACTGCGCGACCTTTTGACCCACGGGCAGAGCTCGATCAGCGAGATCGTCGCCCGCACCGACCTCGCCCAAAGCCGCGTCTCAGTCTGCATCCAGAGCCTCGTCAAGCGCGGCTGGGTGCTCATCACGGCCGACCCCACCGACGGCAGGAAAACACTCGCCCGCGTCAGCGAGCGCGTCCAAAAAGAAGGCAAGAAAAGGCGGGCTATGGAGGCCAAAGACGCACTCGCGCCGCTTCTGGCGAACTGTTCGCCGAAGGAGCGCAAAGCGATAACGCGCGCCATCGGCCGGCTCTACACGCTGGCCGTCGAGGGCGACGACGCTCACGACGTCTCGCCGCCGTCGACCACGTAGAGCGGTCGAAAAGCCAGGCGGCGGCACAATGGGCGATCCTGGACTCGAACCAGGGACCTCTTCCTTATCAGAGAAGCGCTCTAACCGACTGAGCTAATCGCCCGTTGCCGCCGCGATTCTAGCGGGGGTTTGCGGCACCGAGGCGCTGCGCCAGTTCGAGCGCTTCCTCGGGCGAGGCGAAGCTGAGCTCCGCTCGGTAGCTGCCGCCACGTGCGACGGCGACGTGGACCTCGGCGCCGAGCGCCGCGGCGAGCGCGTCAGCGATCGCCGCGCACGCTGCAGACTGGTCGGGATGGACGGCCTGCCGTTTGGCCTGTGCCGGCCCTGCGCCGTTCGCGTTGCTCTCGCGGGCCCTTTGCTCGAGCGTCCGCACCGACCACTGCTCCCGGCCGGCGCTGCGAGCAAGCGACCGGCGTGCGTCGTGCTCACCTGCCAGCAGCAACGCCCGCCCGTGGCCCTCGCTGAGGACGCCCTGCTCGATCAGCACGAGCGCTTCATCGGGGAGATCGAGGAGGCGCAGAAGGTTTGACACGGCCACGCGGCTGCGGCCGACGCGTATACCGACCTCTTCACGCGACAGCCCGAGCTCCTCGACAAGGGCGGCGCAGGCGCGCGCCTCCTCCACCGGGTTGAGATCCTCGCGCGCCATGTTCTCGATCAACGCAAGCTCGAGCGACGCCGTGTCGTCGCGTGGGCGGACGAGCGCCGGAATCAGCTCGAGCCCTGCGAGCTGGGCCGCCCGCCAGCGCCGCTCGCCTGCGATCAGCTCGTAGGTGCCGCCGGGCTTGGGCCGGACCAGGATCGGCTGCAGCACGCCACGTGTCCGGAGCGAGCCGGCCAGCGCGAGCAGAGCATCGTCGTCGAAATTGCGCCGCGGTTGTTGGGGATTTGGTTCGATCAGCGCAACCGAGACCTGGCGCAGGTCGTCGCGGTCGCTATGTGGTGTCGACGACACCGACAGGATCGCCGAGAGCCCGCGCCCCATGCCCCGCCGGCGGCCCTCGGCGTCCGGCGAGGTGCCGGGCCAGCTAGCCACCTTGCGCCACCTCGCGCGCGAGCGCCACGTAGGCATCCGAGCCCGCGCAGAACGGAGCGTGCAGCGTCACCGGGACGCCGAAGCTGGGGGCCTCGCTGAGGCGGATGTTGCGCGGGATCACGGTGTCGAAGACCAGCCCCGGGAAGTGCTCGCGGACATCGCGCTCGACGTCGCGACCGAGCCTGGTGCGGTTGTCGTGCATCGTCAGGAGCATCCCGGCTACGCTCAGGTGTGGGTTGAACTCGCGCTGAATCAGGCTGATCGTGTCGAGCACCTGCGCGAGCCCCTCGAGCGCGAAGTACTCGGTCTGTACCGGCACGATCACGCGATCGGCAGCAACAAGGGCGTTGACGGTCAGCGGCCCGAGCGACGGCGGGCAGTCGATCATGATGAACGCAAAGCGCTCCCGCAGGGCGGCAAGCGCATGACGCAGGCGTTGCTCGGAGCCGGCGACCGTCGGCAGCTCGACCGACGCGCCGACCAGCCCGGCACCGGCGGGCATCAGCCACAGCCGGTCCACCGGGGTCTCGTGCACGGCCTCCTCGGCTTGGCAGGCACCGCATAGCACGTCGTAGACGTTCGGCGAGAGCGCGCGCGGCTGTCCAAGCCCGACGGTTGCATTCGCCTGCGGGTCGATGTCAACGATCAGCGCCGAGTATCCTGCCGCCGCCACCGCGGCGGCAAGGTTGACGGCGGTCGTCGTCTTACCCACTCCGCCCTTCTGGTTGGCGATCGCGAATACCCGCACGTCAGACAAGTTAGCGGGCGTCGGTGCGCCGGCGTGATCCGGGAGCGCCCCAACCTCGCCTGGCCAATCCCCGGCAGCTGGTCGCACGGGCGCCGGTGGCGACAGGGTCTCCGGCTCGAAGACCTCCGCCGCGAGCTCTTTTACGCTCACCGCGGCTGGCCGAGCGGGCGCTTGCGCGCCGCGCCGGGACGACGGGGGAAGCGCTCTGGCGTGTCGGTGACTTTCGCGTACATGACGAGGTGGTGATCCGCGCTGCCAGCATACGGCTCGGTTCGGACCGTACCGGTAGGCTCGAGGCCGAGTTGCGCCGCGGCCTGTTCGGCGTCGGCCCGCTCGGCGTCGCCCAGAGCCCCCTTCCACGCCACCAGGGTTCCGCCGACCACGAGCAGTGGGGCGGCGTATTCGCACAAGAGGGCGAGCGGGCCGACGGCGCGCGCGGTGACCAGATCGTGGCGGGCCAGGCCGTCGCTCCACGATTCCGCCCGTGAGTGGACCACGCTGGCGTTCTCGATCGACGCCGCCGCGCACGCGCGCGAGAGATATTCGCATTTGCGTCCAGCGCTTTCGATCAGCGCGACGCGAGCGCGCGGCAATGCGGTCGCCAGCACTAACCCCGGAAATCCCGCTCCCGAGCCGATGTCAGCGATCCTGCGCGCGGCGCGCACCGGCGCCAGCTCGACCGCGCTCAGCGAATCGGCGAGGTGCACGTCGACGGCGCGGCTGGGCACCGTGATCGAGCTCGGCGCATAGCGGTCGCTGGCGAGCTGGTCGAGCAGAGCGAGCAGCTGCTGACTCGCCCCTTTGGGCAGCCGGCGTTCGAGCGCCAGCTGCTCGACGCGCTCGGCGACGGTCACGAGGCGTCGTGGACACGCGCTATGTACTCGGCGTAGCGCTCACGCATCGCCTCGAGCCGGCCGGCCGCGTAGGCGTCCAGCTCGGGGGACACGTGCGCTTCGAGCACCGGGAGCAGGTCCTCGACCAGCGCCGCGCCGCGCGCCATCCACTGGTAGTAGCTGCGACCGCCGTGCCCGTAGGGCCCATAGAGGCGGCTGCGCGGGAGTCGCGCGACGAGCCAGCGAAAGAGGGACTCATGGCGTACGTGCATCCGCAGCGTCACCTGCGGTTGCTTGCCATCACCGCCAAAAGACCCCTCGCCGATCAGGATCCCAGCGATCACCCCCTCTTCGAAAGGCGTCAGTGAGGACACGTCGGCGAGTGTTGCAGGTGCAGCGGATGCTGTTTCACCGTCACGAAAAACGTGAAACGAATTGGGTCACGCGGGACCCGCTACGCTGTTTCACCGTCAAGAAAAACGTGAAACGGGCCGGCGCGCGCGTCAGCGCGGACCGGGGGCTACGATCAGTCGACGCCGCGGTTCGTCGCCCTCGCTGTGCGTGTCAACATCCCCGCGCTCGCGCAGGTGCTCATGGACGAAGCGCCGTTCGGCGGGCGGCATCGGCGACAGGGCGACCTCCTTTTGCTCCGCCACGGCGGTCGCCGCCGCACGGTCCGCTTCAGCCCGTAGCTCGGTCTCGCGTCGCCCGCGGTAGCCCCCGACGTCGACGTTCACCCGCAGTCCGTCGCCGCCGCGCAGCACGATGCGCTGCGCAAGGTGCTGAACGGCGTCGACCACACTGCCTCGCTCACCGATCAGCGCGCCGACCTCGGCACCGTTGACCGCACCACGCAGCACCCCGTCAGCCGCCTCGACGGATACGTCGGCGTCGAGCCCAAAGGCGTCAACGAGCAACTCCAGCACCTCGGCCAACTCCTCCGCCGGGGTCAGCTCGCCTTCGTCGCTCGTCATCCGGTCCACTGCGCGACGTTCATGACGCTCAGCGCCGCCGGCCTGAGCGCTTCTTGCGCTTGCGCGGTGGCTGACGCGGCGGCCCGCTACGTATCGGTGCCGTGGTCGCGCTCACCGCGCCGCGCGCAGCGCGTTCAGTCGACCGCCCGTTCCCGCTGGCCACAGCTGGCGAGGGAACGAGTGGTGGTGGAGCCGCCGCGCGGCGCCGGATGAACCACTGCAGTGGAATTTGCGTGAGGTTCGTCGTGATCCAGTACAGCAGCAGTCCGGCAGCGAACTGGAGGATGAAGATCGTGAAAAGGAAGGGCATGCCGAGCATCATCAACCGCTGGTTGCGATCCATCGCCGCGGTCGAGAAGTACGACGTCACGACCATCGAGCCGACGTAGAGCACGACCAACACGATCAGCGCGAGGCCGGTGGCCTTCGCGGTGATGTCCGGGATGAAGAGGAAGGCGCCCGAATGCGCGAGCAGCTTGCTGCAGCCGATGTGCGTCAGCTCCTTCGTCGTGATGTGGTGCGCGCTGATCGCCGGTCCGCAGATCTGGTGCTTGAGATCGGTGCGCAGCATGTAGACCAGCGAGATGAACACCGGCAGCTGGATCAGCATGGGCAGGCAGGAGGCGAGCGGGTTGACGCCGTTCTCCTTGTAGTACTTCATCGTTTCCTCGCTGAGGCGCTGCTTGTCGTCCTTGTATTTCGCTTGCAGCTTCTTCAGCTCGGGGGCGTGGATCTGCATCTTGGCCATCCCGCGGAACTGCTTCAGCGTGATCGGCAGGGTTACGACGCGGATCACGATCGTCAGCCCGATGATCGCCCATCCCCAGCTGCCGCCAAAGAGCTCGTGCGCGTAGATCAGCACCTGCTCGAACACCTTGATCAGTGGACCAAAGGCGCTCTCGATGACGTTGGCCAGAATCATTGGTAGGTTCCCGCGTCCTCAGCCTCGTGCCTGTGGGGCCGGAACAACCGCTGCGCCGCCACGGGGTCGAAGCCTCCGTCACTGAACGGGTTGCACCGCAACAGCCGCCAGCCGGCGAGCACGAGTCCGCGCAGTATGCCGAACTCGCGGATCGCCTGTACCGCGTAGCGCGAGCAACTCGGGTGGTAGCGACAGCGTGGCCCGAGCAGGGGGGAGATCACACGGTGATAGACCATTATGGGTGCCACCGCGATCTCGCGAGCGACGCGCTTCACGACGACGCGCCGCCGTCTCGATGGGCCTTGGTCAGTAGCTCCTCGAGCGCGCCGCCGATCCCCGCCAGTCCACGCGTGCTCGCCAGCTCCTCGGCTGCCGCGCGCGCGACGAGCACGACGTCCTGGCCGGCCGGGATTGCCTGCGCCTGTGCGGCACAAGCCTCGCGCAGCAGGCGCTTGACGTGGTTGCGCTCGACCGCGCCTCCAACCTTGCGTCCGACCGACAGGCCGACGCGCGAGGGCTGACCGCTGTCGCGCGGAAACGTGTACAGCACCAGGTAGCGGTTGGCCACTGACCGGCCCTGGCGGTAGACGCGGTCAAACTCCGCGCTACGCGACAGTCGCCCCGTCCTTCGTCGCGAGGCAGTGCCGTGCTGGCGCTCGGCCACTAGACCGTGAGTCGCTTGCGGCCCTTGGCCCGGCGGCGCTTCAGCGTCAGCTGTCCCGCGCGCGTGCGCATGCGGGCACGAAACCCGTGCGTGCGGGCGCGCTTGCGCTTCTTAGGCTGGTAAGTGCGCTTCATAGCCTCGTCGCGGCGGGCAGTCCTCGCAGCGGTCCGCGCCAGTATAGCGGTCGGACGGGCACGCTCCGCCGCCACACCACCACGACCGTTTTTCCCGCCAAATGCGTTTTGGGGGAGGATTGTCCCCAGTCGCGTTGCTATATTCGCCCGCTCCGGGGATTAGTCGAATCCCCCTCCACCTCAGTGATCAACAGACCCGTGACGGGAGGCTGGCGCGCGGCGTGTCGGGAAATCTCGAGCAGTCGTGGCAGGAGATTCAGCTTGTGCTCCGCGAGTCTGTCGGCGAGCGCACCTACGGCCTGTGGCTGGCCCCGTTGCGCTGCGTCGGCCTCGACGGCGACACGCTCGTGCTGGCAGGGCCGCCAGAGGTTTCGACATGGGCCGCCGCGCGACTCGGCCCCGCCCTGCGCACCGCGAGTGCCTCGGTCCTGGGTCGCGAGGTCGCGGTGCGCGTTGGCCCGGATGGTGGCGACACGCCGCCCGCCGTAACCCCGTCGGCCGCGGCGCTCGCAGACACCGAGCCAAACCCCAAGTACACCTTTGAGCAGTTCGTCATCGGCACCTCCAACCGCCTCGCGCACGCGGCGGCGCTGTCGGTCGCGGAGCTCCCGACACAGGCCTACAACCCGCTCTTCATCTACGGGCCGCCAGGTCTCGGCAAGACTCACCTGCTGCACTCGATCGGCAATTACATTCGTATGTTTGGTGGAGGCCTGACGGTCCGCTATGCAACGGCAGAGGACTTCACCAACGCTTTCCTGGCGGCGCTTGCGGCGCGCGACACCGAGCAGTTCAAGGCGCGCTTCCGTGGTGTGGACGTGCTGCTGATCGACGACGTGCAGTTCCTTGAGCGCAAGGCGCGCAGCGAGGAGGAGATGTTCCACACCTTCAACGCGCTTTATGACGCCGGCAGCCAGCTGGTTGTTAGCTGCGACCGCCTACCGAGTGACCTCGCGGGCCTGGAATCGCGCCTGCGTGAGCGCTTCGCGTCGGGGCTCGTCACCGACATCGAACGGCCCGACCGCGCAACGCGCCTGGCGATCCTGCGCAAGCGCGCCTCCTACGACGGCATTGCGATCGACGACGACGCACTCGCCTTGCTCGCCGACCACGTGGTCAGCAACGTGCGCGCACTGGAAGGCGCCTTGATTCGTGTCGTCGCTTTCGGCTCGCTTCAACGCCGCCCGCTTAACGCCGCACTGGCCGCCGAGGCACTGGCACACCATTACGTCACGACCACCGCCGGGCGCGACATCACGATTGCCCAAGTGCAGGCCGCGGCCTGCGCCCATTTCAAGATCAGCCAAGCCGAGCTACTCTCTCGTTCACGGCTCGAACCGGTCGCCTGGGCGCGCCAAGCCGCGATGTATCTCTCGCGTGAGCTGACAAACCATTCGCTGCCCCACATCGGTCGTGCGTTTGGCGGGCGCGACCACACGACGGTGCTCCATGCCTGCCGGCGTGTCGTATCGCAGATCGCGAGCAGTCCGGCAGCTTTCGCTGACATTGAGGTACTGACGGCGACGTTGGCCGGCGTCGCCTAAGCACAGGCGTTCACACAGCCTGCTCACACCCCGCATGCCGCGGCGTCCCCACGGCATGGGAGCATGAAGCTGTTGTCCACAACCACACAACTCCTACCTCTACAAGTCTTCTAAGCCGCCATAGATGAAAGCCACCCTCTCCACAACAACCTTTCTTAGCGAGTTGCAAACGGCCTCCCGCGTGGCCTCCTCGCGTAGCGCGGTGCAAGCGCTTTCGGGAGTGCAACTCGAAGCGACCGCAGACCGACTCGAGCTGCGCGCTACGGATATGGAGGTAGGCCTGCGCCTCTCGCTGGCGGCAACCGTCTCATCGCCTGGGTCTGTGGTACTGCCGGCGAGACTCTTGCTCGACATCATTCGTTCGCTGCCGAGCTCAGCGGCCACGCTGGAGCTCGCAGTGCGCGAGCAGGACGTCGAGCTGGTCTGCGGTACGGCTGTGTTCCGCCTGCGGACCCTGCGTAGCGAGGACTTTCCCCGGCTGCCCGAACCGCCCAGCGGCGAAATTGTGAAACTGGACGCGCCGGCGTTCATCGATACCGTTGCACGTGTTGCTCGCTCGGCGTCGCGTGACGACACGCGTCCAATTCTCACCGGAATCCTGGTCTCTGCGTCAGATACGTCACTGCGGATGGTCGCCACCGATTCCTACCGCCTGAGCGTCAAGACGACAACGCTGGACACCCAGGTCACGGCGCCATTCGAAGCGAACGTGCCAGCCAGGGCGCTACAGGAGCTCGCACGAATCGCCCAGCAGGCCGCTGCCGCGGAGATCGGCGTCGCGCGCCTGGAGAACCAGGTCGTTTTCACGCTCGCCGGCGCCGAGGACGGGACCGGCGGCGCTGTGCTGTCGTCGCGGCTGATCGACGGCCAGTTTCCCAACTACCAACAGCTGCTGCCAGATAGCGCCGACCACGAGCTGCGGGTGGCGCGCGAGGAGCTCGCCGACGTCGTGCGCCGCGTCAGCCTGCTGGCGCAGAAGAACGCTCCACTGCGCCTCGGCTTCAGTGCGGGCGAGCTGCGTGTCTCGGCGCAGACCCCGGACATCGGCGAGGCGCACGAGACGCTGCCACTCCCGTTCGCTGGCGAACCGTTTGAAATCGGCTTCAACCCCGAGTTCTTCCGCGACGGACTCGAGAGCCTGGAGTCTGACGAGGTGCTGATCAAGCTGACTAGCCCACTACGCCCAGGCCTGATCGAATCCGCCGACGGCAGCGGCTTCGTCTACCTGGTCATGCCGATCCGCCTGGGCACGTGAGACCCCATGCACGTCGAGCGCGTACGGCTACGCGACTTCCGTTGCTATGAGGACGCTGAGGTTGCGCTCGGGGACCACCTGACGATCGTCCACGGCGCCAACGCCAGCGGCAAGACGAACCTGCTCGAGGGGCTGTACTTCGCCTGCACGGCCCGGTCGTTCCGGACCGCCAACGAGCGCGAGCTGGTGCGCTTTGGCTGCGGCGCCACACGCGTCGTGCTGGAGGGCTACGACGATGACGGTCGCCACGAACTCGCTATCGGCTTCGCCCCGGGCGAACCAAAGCGGCTGTCGCTCGACGGCGCTCCGCTGGAGCGCCTGCCAGAGGCACCGCATCGTCCTCAGGTCAGCGTCTTCTCGCCAACCCGGCTGGAGCTGATCAAGGGTGTGCCACGCCTGCGCCGCGCACACCTCGACCAGTTTGTGGCGGCACTCTGGCCCGGGCGGGCGGCCACGCGCCGCCGCTATGGCGATGCCCTGGCTCAACGCAACGCGCTACTGCAGCGGGTGCGCGGCGGGCGGGCGGAGGCGGAAGCGCTGCGACCTTGGGATCTCGAACTCGCGACCATCGGGCTCGAGCTGGCAGCCGATCGCCGGCACGCGACGGAGCGGATCGCGGAGCGCTTCGCCAGCTACGCTGAGACCCTGGGCCTCGACGGAACCGTGCGGCTGTCTTATCGCGCGCGCTCGCAAGCGAGCGACGTGGAGGCGCTCGCCGGGGAGATCGCGGCGGCGTTGCCGAACGATCTTGCGCGCGGCTACAGCACCCACGGACCACACCGCGACGACCTGATTGTGCGCCGGGACGGCCGTGACCTGCGCGGCTACGGCTCGCAGGGCGAGCAGCGCGTAGCGCTCCTGGCGTTGCTGATCGCCGAGCGCGACGCGCTGGCGGCTGAGCGCGACCGCGTACCGCTGATGCTGTTCGACGACGTGATGAGCGAGCTCGACGGGGCGCACCGCGAGCGCCTTGCCGAGGCCCTCGTCAAGGTTGGCCAGACCGTCGTTACGACGACCGACCTGGAGCATGTCCCGGGTTGGGACGGCGAGGATGTCAAGCATGTCGACGTCGAGGCGCTGACGAGCGCCGCAAGTGGACCCCGGTGAGGCGCCGCGCGCCCAGGCCGCTGAGCATGGCCCTGACGGCGCTCAGCGCACGCCTGGAGCCAGCGAGCCCGCTGGCCGCGGCGCAGCGCTGCTGGGAGGCTGTTGTCGGCGAGGCGATCGCCGGCAGCGCTCGTCCGGTCGCCGAGCGCGCGGGCGTGCTCGAGGTCGCCTGCGAAGACGCGGTGTGGGCCGCCGAATTGGAGCTGATGGGCCCGCAACTGGTGATCGCGCTCAACGCTGCGATCGGCGCCGGCGAGCTGCTCTCGCTACGGGTCCGCGCCGACGCCGCCAGACGCAGTCCGCGGACCCCGCATTTTGGCTGATTTGCAGGCCTTTTCGGCCTCTGGGCCGGTTCGTTCGGGGGGTCGCATGTGCTATTGTTCTGTCAACGAATTTCACCCGCCCCGGACCGGCGAATTAGGCTCGGCGACCGGGGCTTTGCCGCGTCATTGGAGGACGTTTGGCTAAAAGCACGAAGCGCACCGCCGCCGACTACGACGCCCAGGACATCACGGTCCTCGAAGGCCTGGAAGCAGTCCGCCTGCGCCCCGGGATGTACATCGGCTCGACCGGCGAGCGTGGTCTGCACCACCTTGTGTATGAGGTGGTGGACAACTCTGTGGACGAGGCCCTCGCGGGCTTCTGCGACAAGGTGTCGGTGACGATCGGCGCCGACAACGCCGTAACGGTCGTCGACGACGGACGAGGCATTCCCGTCGCCCTGATGGAGAAGGAGGGCCGCCCGGCGCTCGAGGTGGTGCTGACGACACTGCACTCCGGCGGCAAGTTCGGGGACGGCGACGGGTACAAGGTCTCCGGCGGCTTGCACGGCGTCGGCGTGTCCGTCGTCAACGCCCTGTCGGAGCGTTTGGTCGTCGAGGTCCGCCGCGACGGACACCTCTGGACCCAGACCTACTCGCGCGGAGAACCGCAGGGCCCGATCACCAAGGGCCGGGCGTTGCGCAAGGGGGAGTCCACTGGGACGACGATCACCTTCCTGCCTGACGCGGAGATCTTCGAGGCTGTCGATTTCAGCGTTCGCACGCTCGAGGACCGTCTGCGCGAGACGGCGTTCCTGACCCGCGGGCTGCTGATATCGCTGATCGACGAGCGCGGCGCCGGCTACCAGACCGAGTTCTGCTACCAGGGCGGGATCGAGGACTTCGTCTCCTACCTGAACCAGAACAAAGAGCCGGTCGGCAAGAAGATCGTCTACTTCTCGGGCGAGAGCGGCGAGGGCGCGGTGGAGGTCGCGATGCAGTGGAACTCCTCCTACCAGGAGTCGATTTTCTCGTTTGCCAACAACATCAACACGCACGAGGGCGGCAGCCACCTGTCGGGCTTTCGCTCGGCGCTGACGCGGACGATCAACAAATACGCCCGCGACCACGCGATGCTGCGCGAGAAGGATGAAAACCTCACCGGCGAGGACGTCCGCGAGGGTCTCACGGCGGTGATCTCGGCAAAGCTCCGCGATCCGCAGTTCGAGGGCCAGACGAAAACCAAGCTCGGCAACCCCGGCATGGCTGGTTTCGTCGAGACGATCGTCAACGCTGCCCTCGCCGAGTTTCTTGAAGAGAACCCGGCCGAGGCGCGCGCGGTGATCAGCAAGTCAGTGCAGGCGGCGCGTGCGCGCGAGGCTGCGCGCAATGCCCGTGACCTGACGCGGCGCAAGTCGGCGCTCGAGAACTCCCACCTGCCCGGCAAGCTCGCCGACTGCTCGGTCAAGGATCCCTCGCTTGCCGAGCTCTTTGTCGTCGAGGGTGACTCGGCTGGCGGCTCGGCCAAGCAAGGGCGCGACCGCAACACGCAAGCGGTGTTACCGCTGCGCGGCAAGATCCTCAACGTCGAGAAGAGCCGGATCGACAAGGTGCTCCAGAACACCGAGATCCAGGCGTTGATCACCGCGATCGGCACCGGCGTGCGCGACGAGTTCAACATTGAGAACGCGCGCTACCACAAGGTGATCCTGATGTGCGACGCCGATGTCGACGGTGCCCACATCCGCACATTGATCCTCACGCTGCTGTTCCGCGAGATGCAGGAGCTGATCGAGGCCGGTTATGTATACATTGCCAAGCCGCCGCTGTACAAGCTCAAGCAGGGCAAGAGGGAGCGCTACATCGAGAAGGAGATCGAGCTCGAGGAGATCCTCGTCTACGACAAGCTCGAGCACTTCGAGATCACCGACCGCAACGGAGGTCAGCTCAAGCTGACCGAGGCGCGCTGGCTCAAGCTGGTCCGCCAGGCCCGCCAGTACGAGGGCCTCTCGGCGTCATTGCGCGCCGTCTACGGCTCCGACGTCATGCGCCTCCTCGCCGAGACGGGAATTCTCGAGCACGGAGCCGGCAGCACCGCCGATGTCGTCAAGCTACTGGCCAAGACCAACGGAGCCAAATCAGCGCACAACGCGGAGGTCGTCAAGACCGAAGACGACGATCTGGTCGTCCGCGTCACCGAGCACACCAGCGGTTTCGCGCGCACGCATCGGGTGCAGCGCGGGTTGTTTGAGTCCAAGGACTATCTCCAGCTCGTGACTGCCCACCGGGCGCTCACCGAGTTCGCCGGGCAGCCGCCGTTTGACGTGCGCCTCGGCGAGCGCACCGGCACCGCGCTCTCGTTCGACGAGCTTCGCGCTGAGGTCCTCGCGATCTCCCAGAAGGGAGAGGATGTCTCGCGCTTCAAGGGCCTCGGCGAGATGAACGCCGACCAGCTGGCGACGACGACGATGGATCCCGCCTCGCGCACGCTCGCGCAAGTGAACATCGAGGATGCAGTCGAAGCCGATCGCGTCTTCTCGATGCTAATGGGCGACCAGGTCGAGCCGCGCCGCGACTTCATTGAGAGCAATGCCCGTCTTGTCGCAAACCTCGACGTCTAGCCGGTGAGGTGATCAGGCATGGCCACTGAGATCTTGGGCGGCGGCAACATCGAACCGCGGGCGATCGAGGACGAGATGCGCACCGCGTTCCTCGACTACGCGATGTCGGTGATCGTCTCCCGCGCCCTCCCCGACGCCCGCGACGGTCTCAAGCCGGTACATCGACGGGTGCTCTACGCGATGCGCGAGCTCGGCCTCGGACCGACACGTTCCAAGGCGAAATGCTCGCGGATCGTCGGCGAAGTGATGGGCAAGTACCACCCGCACGGCGACTCCGCGATCTACGACACGCTGGTGCGCCTCGCGCAGGACTTCTCAATGCGCTACCCGCTGGTCGACGGGCAGGGCAACTTCGGCTCGGTTGACGACGACCCGGCGGCTGCAATGCGCTACACCGAGGCGCAGCTCACGCGTCTGGCGATGGAGATGCTGCGCGACCTCGACATGGACACCGTCGACTTCGCCCCGAACTACGACGGCAGCGAACAGGAGCCGCTCGTCCTGCCCTCGCGTTTCCCCAACCTGCTCGTCAACGGCTCCTCGGGAATTGCCGTCGGCATGGCGACGAACATCCCGCCCCACAACCTGCGCGAGGTGATCGACGCGACGGTCGCCTACATCGAGCAGCCGTCGATCACCGTCGAGGAGCTGATGCACCACCTCCACGGCCCCGACTTCCCGACCGCCGGGCTGATCCTCGGTCGCGCTGGCATCCGCGAGGCCTACGAGACCGGTCGCGGCCGAGTCCGTCTGCAGGCCCGCGCGCATACCGAGCCGCTGAGCCACGGCAAGGAGGCGATCGTCGTCACCGAGTTGCCCTACCAGGTCAAGAAGGGCGGCGACGGCGGGCTGATCCAGAAGATCGTCGCGCTGGTCAACGACAAACGGATCCCCGAGATCTCCGACATCCGCGACGAATCCGACAAGCGCGGCATGCGGCTCGTGATCGAGCTCAAGCGCGACGTGATCCCGAAGGTCGTGCTCAACAAGCTGTTCAAGCACACGCCGATGCAGACGACGTTCGGCGTCAACATGGTCGCGCTCGTCGACGGTGTGCCGCGCACGCTGTCACTGCGCGACGCGATCCACCACTATGTCGAGCACCAGCGCGAAGTGGTTGTGCGCCGCGCCAAGTACGAGCTGCGCCAGCGCGAGGCGCGCGCTCACATCCTCGAGGGTCTGCTGATCGCGCTCGAGAACCTCGACGCGGTGATCGAGCTGATCCGCGGGGCGGCTGACCGCGAGGCGGCGCGCACGCAGCTGATCGAGCGCTTCAAGCTCAGCGTGGTTCAGGCACAGGCGATCCTCGACCTGCGGCTCTCGCAGCTCACGGCGCTCGAATCCGGCCAGATCAAGCAGGAGCACGCCGATACCGTGGAACGGATCGCCGAGCTGCGCACGATCCTCGGCGACGAGCTACGCGTCCTCGCGCTGATCAAGGAGGAGCTCGGCGAGATCCGCGAGCGATTTGGCGACGAGCGCCGCACCGAGATCTCCCACGCCGAAGGCGAGATCGACATCGAGGATCTGATCGCCGACCAACAGATGGTGATAGCGATCACGCGCACGGGCTACATCAAGTCGCTGCCGCTGGACACCTATCGCCAGCAGCATCGCGGCGGCCGTGGCGTCACCGGCATGGACATGAAGGACGGGGACTTCATCGAGCACCTCTTCATCTGCTCGACGCACGACTACCTGCTGTTCTTCACCAACCGTGGCAAGGTGTACCGCTCCAAGGTCTACGACCTGCCCGAGGCGTCGCGGACTGCGAAGGGACGGGCGCTGGTGAACATCCTGCCGTTGCGCGAAGACGAGCGCGTCCAGTCGGTGCTCGCGACACGCGACTACGGCGAGGGCCGCTACCTGGTCTTTGCCACGCAGCGCGGCATCGTCAAGAAGACGGAGTTCGCTGCCTACAACACACCGATCAACGCCGACGGCATCATCGCGATCAGGATCCGCGACGACGACGAGCTGGTCGCCGTGCGCCGCACCAGCGGCGACGACGACATTCTGATTGTCTCGCGTTCAGGCAAGGCGGCGCGGATGCTCGAATCCGCAGTGCGGCCGATGGGGCGCGACACCTCCGGGATGCGCGGAATGAACGTGTCGCAGAAGGGAAATCGCGTGCTTGCAATGGATGTCGCGAGCGACGACCAGGAATTGCTCGTCGTCACCGAGAACGGCTACGGCAAGCGCACGGCGCTGAGCGATTACCCGCGCAAGGGGCGCGGGACGATGGGCGTCAAGACGATCGCATTGACGGCGAACAAGGGCGCGCTCGCCGGCGCGCTGGTGGTGCGCGAGCACGAGGAGCTGGTGTTCATCAGCGCCGGCGGTATGGTGCAACGGACCAGCGTCCGCGGGATCAACCGCTACGGCCGTGGCTCCCAGGGCGTGCGCCTGATGAACCTCAAAGACGACGACACCGTCAGCGCGATCGCGCTCGTTGCCGAGGCCGACGACAGTGCGGTCGTGGACGACGTGGACGACGCGGGCGCGCCTGGCAACGGTGCCGGGCCATCCCCAACAGCGGAGCCACCGGCGCCGGAATGAGGGCCGCATCGCGACCGTCGACGCCGTTCGCTACTCTGCTCGCACCAGAGAAAGGAGGTGGTCCTCAATTGGCTGACAGTACTTGCGGGACTCTGGAGGTGGCCGGCCGCTAGGTCGGAGCAGTCGGCTGGACCCGCTTAGCGGAATCCAACCCGGGCCACCGTCGTACAGGCCGCCGGATCTAGTCCCTCCGGTACGCCCAGCTCCGCGGCTTCGCGGAGATGCGCGTATCAGCCCGTGCGACCCAGTCCGCCGAGAGGGCGCCCCACGGGGCGCCCTCTTTGTTTAAGCACTGCGGCGCGGCGCTAAGCCGCGGTTGGCAGGTAGGCGCGCCAAGCGGGCGGGATCGTCGGGCTCGAAACCCGGATGAAGATCTCCGCGTGGGGCTGGCGCGGAGCCCGCGCCGGGTGCATGCCCGACTGGCCCGGCGTACGATCCGCCTTGCGGCGGTTACATGGCGCGCACGACGCGACGATGTTTTCCCAGTTCGACAAACCGCCCTTGGAGCGCGGGATCACGTGGTCAACCGTCAGGTTGGCGCGCACGCCGCAGTACTGGCAGGTCCAGTCGTCGCGGGCGAACACCGCGCGACGCGTGATCTTGCGGCGGTGGGCGTCGCGCGGCAGGCGCACGTAGCTCGTGAGGCGGATCACGAACGGCCGAGCGAGCGCGATCCGTTCAGCGTGCAGCGCCCACTGCGCCTCCTCGAGCACCTCGGCCTTTGCCTTCAGCAACAGCACGATCGCACGCCGCACCGTGCACACATTGATCGGTTCGAACGTGGCGTTGAGCACGAGCACCCGGCCGCCGTCACGCCCGCGCCGCCGGTGCTCGTCGGGCGACGCGGACCTCGTTGGCGGCGGTGACACCAAGCTCGGCATGCGCGTGGGCGTCGAGTCTAGCGCTAGGGGCCCCGGTAGGACCCGAGCAGGCGAACCTCCTGGCAGCGCCCGCGCAGCGCCGCGATCGCATTGTCGACTGGTCCCTGTGCGGTTCCACCGGCCAGGTCAGCAAAGAACATGTAGTGCCCAAGCCCGATGCGCCTTGGGCGCGATTCGATCCTCGTCAGGCTGATATTGCGCCGGGACAGCTCCGCCAGGCAGTCGACGAGCCACCCCGGAGCCTCGTCGCCGCCGCCCCAGAAGACGATCGAGGTCTTGGCGCTGTCGCCGCGTTCGACGAGCACCCGCAGCTCGGTCGCCCGCTCGCTGCGCGCGAGCCAGACGAAGCGCGTCGCGTTATCGGGAACGTCGTCAACATCGGCGCGCAGGATCCGGGCACCGTAGAGCTCGGCCGCGAGGCGGTTGCCCAAAGCGGCCTGCCCTACCCCCTGCGCGCCGGCCACCGCGCGGACTGCCTCCGCCGTAGAGCTGGCGGCGACGATCGTCGCTGTGGGCAGCTGGCTGCGCAGGAAGTTCGCGCACTGGGCGTTGGCCTGCGGATGTGAGTAAACGGTCTCGATCTGATCGAGCTCGAGCGCCTCGCCGACGATCAGGCAGTTGCGGATCCGCTGCACCGTCTCGCCGACAATCGTGACCTCGTCGGCATCACCGGCGAGCGTGTCGAGCGTCACGTCCACCGACCCCTCGATGGCGTTCTCGATCGGCACCAGCGCGAGGTCGACGGTGCCGTCGTGAACTGCCATGACGGTCCCATAGAGGGTTGCAAGCGCTACCGCCTCGAGCTCACCCTTGGTGGCGGCGTCAAGCAGCGCCTGATGGCTGAAGGTGCCCTCCGGACCGAGAAAACCGACTCGCATCGCCTGCCTAACCCCGGTCAGGCGTCCTCGCGGAGGGCGATGCGAAGCGCTTCCTCCTCCTCCGGGGAAAGCGTCAACTCGCTCTTGCCGTCGCGGACCTGCTTGACGTACAGGCGTGCCTGGTCGCGGTGGGAGATCGAGGACAGGACGATCCCGGAACGCGTTGAATCCAGTAGTGCCAGCGACATCGACTGGTGGCCGGACATCTCGTTGTAGGCGTCATAGCGGACCAGGCCGCGCCGGGCGATCGTCGTGTCGAGCCGCCGCTCGGCGCTCTGGAGGCGCACGTTGAAGCGCTCCGCCACATCGTCGAGGTAGTCGCGCAGTGCCGTGACCTCGCGCTCGAGTCCGACCGCGTAGGCGACCAGGTCCGTCGCCGTGCGGTCGCCGAGTACCGTGCGCTGGGCCGCGCGCAGGCGGCGCAACGTCAAGCCGAGCGCGGCACAGGCGATCAAGGCGACGATTGCTACCGCGCCGGCGCCGATCGCGACGCCGTCGCCCGTCGAGTTCAGTGCCAAGCCCACGGGCTGAACGGTATCGCCCGGCCGCGCTCGCCGGCAGGAGCCGTACTCGCGCTCAGGAGAACTCGATGAAGTACGTCATTGAGTTATTGGCGGTGTCGGTCTCGCCCGCGACGGGCTCGACCTCGGCCTTCAGCTTCAGCACCACGCCGCGCGGCGGCGCTTGGGCAAAGACCAGGCTCTCCGTGTAGCTCTGGCCGGGCACCGTTTGGCGCTCCGTGTGGGTCGTGACGATCGGGCTGAATGATGCCGAGCTGAGCGTCAGCTTGGTCGTAACGTCGTAGGCCGTGTTCTGGCTGGCGTTGTCGAAATCGACGTTGAACACGAGGTTGTTCGCAAACGGCACCTGGTTGATCCCCGGTGTGGACAGTTGCTCCGAGCCGACGCTGACGCCGACCAGCGCATCCCCGATCGTCCCGGTCAACGGCGCGCCGCCAAGGTTGGACGGTGTGCTGCCGAGGATCTTGCCGGCGACGTAGCTGGTCAGCGTCCACGACTGGGTCGGCAGGAAAACGCTCGATACGACGTCCTGGCCACTCACGGGAACACCGCCGCTACCCACCGACGCGACCTGAATGCTGTCGTTCTCGAGCGCCTCCTCGATCAGCGGCTCCACGCGCACGGCGTAAATGACATCAGAGGCGGCGAGCATCTGCATCGCACCCGCGATCTCCTCCAACGCGGTTTGGGCACCGGTCGATCCCAGCGCTGTATCGATGTCGGCCTGGATCTGATTCAGCGCCTCGTAGCGAAGCTGCAACACGAGCAGGAAATCCTGCTGAGCACCGGCCATTTGCGAGGGCACGCTCCACCCGGCCGCCTGCTGCTCCTCCTGCCTTGCCGTGACGGCGTCCTCGTAGAGCGATGTCTGAAGTGCGATCTCGGCGCTCCCCGTCACGCCAGCGGCACTGGCCATCGTGGTGAATAGCGGCTGCGAGACCTGGGTCTGTTCGGACTCGACGAGCGTTGTCACCTCGGCGTTGTAATTCTTGAGTGCTTGTGATTCCGCGCTGGCGAGGTAGAGCTTTATCCCCAGCACGGCGAGCACCACGACGACGATCGCGGTGCCGATCGCGCCGGCGCGCCGCGCGCGCAGCGTGCGGTCGTCCAACGGCGCACGGCGGCCGCCTGCTGGTCGACTTGGTGGGCGGCGCACGATGGGCGCCTCGGTGGCTGTGCTGGGCTCGTCACCCTCTTCGAAGAACGACAAAACCGCTCCTTGCAGGGGTTTGGCACTGGCACTATTACTGACGCACGATTTGCTCGCGCTCCCTGCAACTTTCCGATCAGCTGGCACCGCTGGCAGGAAAGCACCGATCCGGGCAGAAGGCGCGCGGGTGAACACTGTCCCTCGGCCGGCCGGCGCCGTCAAGCACGAAGACGCGAGCGAGGCCCACAGCGAGCTCGTTCTCGGACGGTTCCGCCTGATCACACCGCTCGGATCGGGGGGGCACGGCACGGTCTGGGTGGCGCGCGATGAGCGGCTGCGGCGCAACGTCGCGCTCAAGCGGATTCCGCGCTCCCACGACGCCGATCGTGAGCACGATCGGCGGATCGGCCGCGAAGCGCTCGCTGCGGCGCGCCTGTCGCACCCGGCGATCGTCGCCGTTTATGAGGCGCTGTCGGACGAGCGTGCCTACTACCTCGTCACCGAGCTCGTCCAGGGCGCTTCGCTGGCCGAGCTCTACGCGCAACGGCAACTGGGGGACCGGGCGCTGCTGCGGATCGGCGTCGCGCTTGCCGACGCGCTCAGCCACGCTCATGCGCGCGGCGTGGTGCACCGTGATGTCAAGCCGCAGAACGTGATCGTCGCGACCGATTCGATCGCCACCGGCGCGCCCGCCAAGCTCGCGGACTTTGGCGTCGCCCACATCGCCGACGAAGAGCGGCTGACGCACTCCGGCGATGTCATCGGCACCTTCGCCTACATGGCGCCGGAACAGGCCGATGGACAAACCGCGACAGCGGCGACCGACCTCTACGCGCTCGCGCTCACGCTCTACGAAGGCTTCGGCGGCGAGAATCCTCTGCGCGGCGCCACGCCCGCCGCGACGGCTCGACGGTTGGGGCTGGCGTTCCCGTCGCTCGCACGCCTGCGCCCCGACCTCCCGGTCCGCCTCTGCGCCGCAATCGACCGCGCGCTGCAACCCGACGCGGCCAAGCGCGGCAGCGTTCCCGAGTTGCGCGCGGCGCTGGCGTCGGCGCTCACCGCCAAGCCCGGACGTCGCCGCGCGTTCGCGCCGACCCGCCACGATCCGTCTGCCGGCCTGACGCGCCGCGGCGAACGTCTGCTGGGTGGACTGGCTGCAGCTGCGCTCACCGCAACCGCGCTGGCGACGGTGCTCGGGCCGCACTCGAGCGCCACCACGCTATGCGTCGCCGTGGGCGCGTTGCTCGCGGTGGCGATCGCACCGAGCGCTGGCTGGCTGCTGCTCGCCTTCGGTGCGATCGCCTGGCTCGCCCTCAGTGGCCAAGCGGGAACGTCGCTTTTGCTTTGCGTCGCCCTCGTACCGGTCCCCGTGTTGCTCGCCTCGGATCCGTGGCTGTGGTCGGTGCCCGCGCTCGGCCCGATGCTCGGGCCGCTCGGGCTGGCAGCTGCGTTCCCCGGCGTCGCCGCGCGCGCCGGAGGGGCTTCGGCCTGGCGCCGCGCGGCGCTCGGAGCACTCGGCTACTGGTGGGTCGCCCTGACCGAGGAGCTCGCAGGCAAGAGGTTTCTGTTCGGCGTCGCGCCGGGATCCCGACCGCGGGCGAGCTGGGAGGCCTCGGTCCCCGGCGCGATCTCCCACGCCCTTGCACCGCTCTGCTCGCCGGGCCGACTCGCTCCCGCGGTGCTGTGGGCCTTCGCGGCACTCGTCCTGCCCTGGATTCTGCGTGAAGCCTGGCTTCCGGCCCGTGTCCTCGCGGCGTTCGCCTGGGCCCTGGGCCTGGTCCTTGCGAGCGCCGTGCTGGCGCACCACCTCGGCACCTCGGGACCGCCGCTGCCGGTGGCCGCCGCGGTCCTCGCCGGCGCCCTGGCGCTGACCCTGGCTCCGCCGCGCTTCCGTATTCCGGCGCAGGCGACCGTCGCGTAGCATGGCGCCTTGGCCCGTGCCGTGCTGGGGCCCCTGTACCTTGCAGAGATGAGCGTCCTTCGCTCCCTTGAGACCAAGATCGCCGACCTCGTCGAAGGGGTTTTTGGCCGCGCGTTTCGCAGCGAGATTCGGCCGATCGAACTGGCGCGGCGGCTCAGCCGCGAGATGGACGGGCACCGCCAGAGCTCGCTTTCGGCGACCTACGTGCCAAACGAGTACATCGTCTGGCTCTCGCCCGAGGATCGCCGGCGACTGGCGCCGATCGAGAGCGGGCTCGTGGAAGAGCTTTCCGCCTATCTGCTCGAGCACGCGCGAGCCGAGCACCTCGCGCTCGTGTCTCAACCACACATCGAGCTGCGTACCGATAAGCGATTGGCGTTGGGCGAGTGCGGCATCGAGGCCAACCTCGTCCAACATGAGGCGATGCTCGCCCGGGGCGCGGACACTCCAGAACTGCTACCGCGGCGCAGTGCGGCGCCGGGCGCGGCGCCTTTCTCCGGCCAGGCGTTTCTGACCTACGGCGGCTCGCGCACACCAATCGGGCCGCACGGCGCGGTGATCGGGCGCAGCCCCGACGCCGACGTCGTCCTCTCCTCGACCGACGTGTCACGCCGCCACGCCGAGATCCTCCCCGACCCCTCGGGCTGGCTGCTCGTCGACCTGGGCTCGACCAACGGCGTTCGCCTCAACGCGCGTACGATGAGCGTTCCGACGCTGCTCACCGACGGCGACATCATCGAGATCGGGTCCGCCGACCTGACCTTTGAGGTCTACTGAGGTGCGGCGCGGGCCGCGCAGCGGTTGACCGGGGGAGGCCGGCGTGTCAAATCTGCAACCAGCGTCGGTGGCACTGAAGTTTGGCTTCCTCGCCGTCATGTACCTGTTCGTGCTGTGGGTCGCGCGCAGCGCCAGCCGCGACCTTCGCACGAGACGCGCGGTGCAAGCACCAGAGGGTGCCACCGGCATGTACTCGGCCAGCGTCGCCGGCGCCGGCAGCCGCCCGCTGAACGACCCACGGCTGGTCGTCGAGCGCGCGCCCGGTCATGCTGCCGGCATGATCTATGACATCGGCAGCGGCGCCGTGCTCGGCCGCGGCGACGCGGCGGAGATCCGCCTCAACGACCCGTTCGCTTCCTCGCGCCACGCGCGCATCGTGCTCCAGAGCGGCGTCGTCGTGCTCGAGGACCTCGGCTCCACCAACGGCACCTACTTGAACGAGGAGCTTCTCCACGGGCTCTCGCCGCTGCACCATGGCGACCGCGTGCGGATCGGCGACAGCGAATTCACCTACGAGGACGGCTGATGCTCCGCGTCGCCGAGAAGTTCTCACACTCGGACACCGGCCGCCAACGCCGCGCCAACGAGGACTCGTTCCTCGAGCGTGCGCCGCTGTTCGTGGTCGCCGACGGCATGGGCGGCGCGCAGGCCGGCGAGGTGGCCTCACGGATCGCCGTCGAGCTGTTCGCCTCCGGCCTCGCGATCGATGCCGCGGCCGACCCTGCGCAGCAGCTCGCCGAGCGGGCGGTGCAAGCCAATGCCGAGATCTACGCCCGTGCGCAGGACGACGCCAAGCACGCCGGCATGGGGACCACGCTGACCGCGGCCTATGTCGGGTCGCACGAGGTCTCGATCGCCCACGTCGGCGACAGCCGCGCCTACCGCTTCCATGACGGGAAGCTCGAGCGACTGACCCACGACCACTCGCTCGTCGAGGAGCTGATCCGCCAGGGGCAGCTCACCGCCGAGGAGGCCGAGGAGCATCCGCAACGCTCGATCATCACACGCGCCCTCGGACCCGAGCCCGACGTCACCGTGGACACGGTCACGCGCGACGGCCTCGACGGCGACATCTATCTGCTGTGCAGCGACGGGCTGACGTCGATGGTGCCCGAAGCCCGCATCGAGGAGATCATTCGCGATGGCTCTACGCTTGCTCGCGCCGGCCGCGCGCTGATCGGGGCAGCCAACGCCGCAGGTGGGCGCGACAACATCACCGTCATTCTGTTCCGGCTCGAGGAGCTGGAGGGAGGCGCCCGGCGCCCCGCGAAGCGGTCGCGATCGCGGCGGGCCAAGGCGGCTGGGAGCGAAGACACGCCGACCATCACCCAACCCATCCCGCTGTCGGCACAGGCCGTGCCCGACGAGATGCCCGGCAGCGGGATCGCGCCACAGACGCTGCGCGACGGCTACTACACCCGGCCGCCGCGGACGCCCCGCTCGCGGCGCATCGCACCGCGGATGCCCGTAGTCGGCTCCACTCGTGGCGGTCGCGCGGGCCGCCGACTGCGCGTCGCGGCAGCGCTGCTCGCCGTGCTGGCGATCCTCGCGACGGGGTTCGTCCTCGCCTCGCAGGCGGTGTACTTCATCGGAACCAACGACAGCGGACAGGTCACGATCTACAACGGCCTTCCGTACAGCCTCCCCGGCGGCGTCCACCTCTACACCGAATACTTCGTCTCAGGGGTGACGGTGGCAGAGCTGAGCAGCCTCGAGCGCACGCGGCTGTTCACCAACGAGCTGCGCTCTCAGGACGCCGCCTCAAACCTCGTGCGCCAGCTCGAGCTCGGCGAGATCCAGGGGCAATGAACAAGCCGATCGCCCGTCTCTTCGGCCTCGTAGTCGTGATGTTTGCCCTGCTGATCGCGTTCACCTCGCGCTGGACCGTCTTTGACGCGAAGGCGTTGCAAAACAACAAGTTGAACGCCCGTACCCTGCTCGAGACCCAGCGGATCAGGCGCGGCACGATCTACGCCGACAACGGTACGGCGCTGGCCGACTCGGTCAGCCAGCCAGGGGCCGTATACACCCGCTTCTACCCGTTTGGCTCGCTGTTCGCGGCGCCGGTCGGCTACGCCTTCCCCAACCAGCTCGCCGCCGGCCTCGAGCTCTACCGCAACGGCGTGCTCACCGGCACCCCGATCCAGCACGAGTCGGTGATCGACCAGCTCGAAGGCAAGCAGAACGGCGGCGACAGCGTTTACACGACGCTGGACCCGGCCGCCCAGCAGGTGGCGATGAGCGCACTCGCGGCGACCCATCTCAGCGGCGCCGTCGTCGCGATGGTTCCGAGCACGGGCGCGGTCAAGGTGTTCGCGAGCTTCCCGAGCTACAACCCCAACCTGATCCCCGAGCCCAGGGCGCTCGCCGCGTCGGACGCCGCATCGGATGACGGCCTGCCAGGGCCGGAGTACGACCGCGTCACCGAGGCGCAGGATCCGCCAGGGTCGATCCAAAAGGTCGTCACGGCGATCGCCGCGATCGACACCGGCCAGTTCACGCCGACCTCGCTTGTGAACGGCAACTCGCCGCAAACCTTCGAAGGGATTCCGCTTAACAACGACGAAAACACGAGCTACGGCGAGATCACGCTCACCGACGGCCTCACCAACTCGGTCAACACGGTCTACGCAAACGTCGCACAAAAGGTGGGCGGGACGATCCTCGCGAGGTACATGTACCGCCTCGGCTACTACCGCAAGCCGCCGATCGACCTGCCGAGCGGCGAGCTCAAGGCCAGCGGCGTGCGCGACCAGCTCGACGGGCCCCTGATCCCGCCGACCGGTGCGGTCGATGTGCCGTTGATGGGAATCGGCGAGGGTCATCTGCTCGTGAGCCCGCTACAGATGGTGATGGTGGCGTCCGCGGTCGCCAACGGCGGGCGACTGATGACCCCCTACCTCACCGATTACGTGACCGACGCGGACGGCTCGATCGTGCTGCGCACGAAGCCGACGCTCTTCAGCACCGTAATGAAACCAGCCACGGCGACCGCAGTTGGCAACATGATGGAGGACGTGGTTCAAGACGGCACAGCCGAGGCAGCGCTGGCGGGCTTCAAGATCCAGGTCGCCGGCAAGACAGGCACGGCCGAGCTCGGCAACAGCAAGAACTCGCCCAACGACGCCTGGTTCATCGCCTACGCCCCGGGGAAGGACATCGCGGTTGCCGTCGATGTCGAGGACACCTTCGACTACGGTGCGTCCGCTGCGGCGCCGATCGCGAGAGACGTCATACAGTCGCTCGTCGGAGGGAGCAGCTGATGTTCCAGATCAGGCCCGGGACGATCATCGATGACCGCTACCAGGTGGTCTCGCGCGTCGGCTCGGGCGGCATGGCTGAGGTCTACTGCGCCGAAGATCTCCAGCTCGGCCGGCGCGTCGCGGTCAAGCTGCTGCACGAGCGCTTCGCCCAGGACGAGGAGTTCGTCGAGCGCTTCCGCCGCGAGGCGTCCAGCGCCGCGTCGCTGTCGCACGCCAACATCGTCAGCGTCTTCGACCGCGGCGAATGGGGCGGGACCTACTACATCGCGATGGAACTGCTCACCGGGCGCTCGCTCGACGCGATCGTACGCGAGGAGGCCCCGCTGACGCCGGAACGGGCGATCGAGCTGACCGAGCAGGTGTTGGCGGCAGCGCGCTTCGCCCACCGTCACGGTGTCGTGCACCGCGACCTCAAGCCGCACAACGTGATCATCGACGACGAGGGCCGCGTCAAGGTCACGGACTTTGGCATCGCCCGCGCCGGCGCATCCGAGATCACGCAGACCGGCTCGATCATGGGCACCGCCCGCTATCTCTCACCCGAGCAGGCCCAGGGCGAGTCGGTCGGCCCGCGCAGCGATCTCTACGCGATCGGCATCCTGCTTTACGAGCTGCTCACCGGAACGGTCCCGTTCGAGGGCGAGTCAGTCGTGGCGATCGCGTTGCGCCACCTATCTGAGCCGCCCCGGCCGCCGAGCACGCTCGTCTCCTCGATCTCGCCCAACCTCGACGCGATCGTCTTGCGCGCGCTCGCCAAGGATCCGGATCAACGCTTTGCCGACGCCGACGAGTTCCTCGCCGCGCTGGCCGGTGAGCGCGAACGCCTGCGGGCCGAGGACGGCAGCCGGACGGCGTCGTTCGCGCCGCTCGTACTGCCGGCGGTGCAGGTCCCGGCCGGGTACCCGGCGACTGGGCGGCAGACGCTGCTGCCGCCGGCTCCTGCTTACGGTGAGCCCGCCCACTGGGATCCGAACGTCACCAGCGTGCTCAGCGGCGGTGGTACGCCGCCGCCGCGCCGCAGCAGCCCGATGTGGCCCTGGGCGCTGTTCGGCGCGCTGCTCGCGGCCGCCGCGATCGTCGCGCTGTTCTACCTGCTGCTGGTCGCGCACAAGACCGTTCCCAGCGTGACCGGCGAAAACGAGTACCAGGCGACAGCCGAGCTCACGCGCGACGGCTTCCAGGTCGCGCCGCACTCGCAGAGCTCCACGAGCTACCCCTCGGGCACCGTGATCGCGCAGATCCCGTCGGCCGGCACGCAGATCGCCAAGGGTGACACCGTGGCGATCACTGTTTCCAGTGGCGCTGCCGGCAGGGCCGTGCCAGACGTCACCGGCAGCCAGGTCGGCGACGCCGAGTACGCCCTGCACCACGAAGGCTTCCAGTTCACGACCACCCAGCAACCCTCGACGAGCGTCAAGGGCGGTTACGTGATCTCGTCCAGCCCGGGTCCCGGCAGCATCGAGCAGCGCGGAACCGTCGTCGCGCTCAGCGTCTCGAGCGGCGCTCCCCGCGTCGCGCTGGTTGACGTCGTCGGCCTCCAATACGGCAACGCACAATCTGTTCTGCTCGCCGACGGCTTCCAGGTGAGACCGCTCAAGGTCGCTTCGGCGCTGCCGGCCGGACAGGTGATCTCCGAGAAGCCCGCCACCCCCAAGGCGCCGGAGGGCTCCACCGTGACGCTCACCGTCGCCAAGACGCCGACGACCGCGACCGTACCTGCGGTCACCGGCGACACCCAGGCCGCCGCCACCACCGCGCTCACCGCCGCCGGCCTGACTTCCGCCGCGATCTCCCAGACGGTGACCAACCCGGCGCAGAACGGCGTCGTCGTCTCCGAGTCGCCCGTGGCCGGCGCCGTCGTCGGTAAGGGCACGACGGTCACGCTGACGGTCGGCAGCTACAGCGCACCCAGCACCGGCGCCAGCGGCACGACCGGCGCCAGCGGCGCAACCTGATGCGCGTCGCAGTGCTGGGCGGTGGGCGCTCCGGCGAGCACGAGGTGTCGCTCGCCTCGGCGACGGCGGTCCGCGAAGGTCTCGAGGCCGCCGGGCACACGCCGCTCGCGATCGAGATCAGCCGCGAAGGCCACTGGCGCCATGACGGCGCCGAGCTGGTGCTGACCCCGGCCGGCGGCCTGCTCGAATGCGATGTCGCGTTCCCCGCCCTACACGGGCCCTACGGTGAGGACGGCGTCGTGCAGGGCGTCCTCGAGTGCCTCGACATCCCCTACGTCGGCTCCGATGTCGCGAGCTCGGCGTTGTGCATCGACAAGGTCCGCTCCAAGCAGACGCTCGCCGCTGCGGGAATCCCGCAGGTCGCCTTCTGCGCGGTCGACCCCCGCCAACTGGCTGCCGGCCACGCCGACCTCTTGGCGCAGCTCGCCCCGCTCGGTCTGCCGGTGTTCGTAAAGCCCGCGCGGATGGGCTCGTCGGTCGGCATCGCCAAGGTCCACGAGGGCGGCAGCGAGCTGATCGACGCGCTGGAGGCTGCCTTGGAGCACGACGAGCGGGCGATCGTCGAAGCGATCGCGGTGGGCCGCGAGGTGGAGTGCTCCGTGCTCGGCGACGTCGATGCCCGGGCGTCGACGCCGGGCGAGATCGTGCTGCACTCGGAGTTCTACGACTACGCCGCCAAGTACGAGCCCGGCGGCATGGAGCTCGTCATCCCGCCGCGAATCTCGCCGGCCGCGCTGGCGACCGTGCGCCGCCTGGCGATCACGGTATTCGAGCTGTGCGGCTGCTCGGGGCTTGCTCGGGCGGACTTCTTCGTCGATGGCGAGCGCGTGCTGGTCAACGAGCTGAACACGATGCCCGGCTTCACGACGACGAGCGTCTACGCGAAGCTCTGGGAGGCCGACGGTCTACCCTACCCGCAGCTCGTCGACGAGCTCTGCCGGCTGGGGCTCGCGCGTCACGCCCGCCGACACAGCCACGCTTACTAGCGCCGCCCGCCTCTCAGCTCCCCGTTTGCTGGTCCAGCGCAAGCTGGCTGATCTCGGCGCTGGCCCAGGCGCCCGGCGACGCCGGGTGCAGCAGCGTGATCCAGACGAGGTAATAGCGGAAGCGCTGGCGCGGATCGGCGAGCGTGATCGGCTCGAGCGCCGCGACGCGACTGGCCTGACCGAGCAGTCGCCAGCCGAGCGCCGCCAGCAGCTTCGGTGAGCCCCGACGGTAGGCGGCCAGCGCCGTCGCCCCCCAGACCTGCACGTTGAACCCCGGCGTCGGGGTCTCGAGCAGGAGCTCGCTGGCGGCGAGCGGCCGCTTTGCGGTGATGTAGATGCCGACGCCGTGCGTGTTGATCAGTCCGCCCGCGTAACGCTTCGTCGTCCAGGACGTGCCAGGCTTGTCATCGAGCACGTGGCGGGCGCCGCCGGCGTCCTCGGGGCCGCGGCCAAACGGGTCATACGCGCTGGCGCTGGCGCCGGCGAGGCTGACCGGTACCTCGACCGCGCCGACGCTGAGCCCGGAGCCGCCGCCGGTGTGCACCCGCGTGAAGATCAGGACCGCGAGCGCTGCGGCGACGAGCGCGACCGCCGCCAGCGACAGTGCCGTCGAGCTCGGATGGCGGACGCGCAGTGGCACCTGGCTGCGGGCGTCGGGCGGCAGCGCCCGCAGTACGGCGCTCGCCTCGCTGCTCGCGCTGCCACTGCGAGCCGTCTCGATCGCCAGCGCCTGCTCGAGATCGCCGATCATCGTGGGGGCGTCCTGGTAGCGCCGCTTCAGGTGCTTGGCGGTCGCTCGCTCCAGCACCGCGGCGAGTGCCGCCGAGATCTCGGGTCGGGCGCGCTGCACGTCCGGGATCTCGGCGCGGACGTGCATCCGCGCAACCGCGACCGGACTCGGGTCGCGGAACGGGACCGCACCGGTCAGCGACTCGTAGAGGACGACGCCAAGCGAGTAGAGGTCGGACTGCCCCGTCACCTCGTGCCCGAGCGCCTGCTCGGGCGAGACGTAGTCGGTTGTGCCGAGAACGCGTCCGTCCTGCGTCAGCGCGTCGTCGTCGCCACTGCGGGCGATGCCGAAGTCGGTCAGCTTGGCGCCCCCATCAGGGTCGATCAGGATGTTCTGGGACTTGACGTCGCGGTGCACGATGCCCCGGTCATGCGCGGCGGCGAGCGCGCCTGCGACCTCGATCGTGTACGCCAGCGCGTCGCCCACCGCAAGCCGCCCATCGCGGCGGATGCGCTGCTTGAGCGTCTCCCCACCGACGTAGGCGAGCACGATGAACGGTGTGCTGTCGTCTTCACCAGTGTCGATCACGGTGACGATGTTGGGGTGTCCCAGCTTGGCGAGCGCGCGCGCCTCACGACGAAAGCGCTCCAGCGGGCCGGACTCGCCGCTGAGACCGTGCACAAGGACCTTGATCGCGACGCGCCGCTCGAGCACCGTGTCGAACGCTCGCCAAACGGTGGAGCTCGCGCCCGCGCCGAGCTGTCGCTCGAGCCGGTAGCGCCCGCCGAATGTCGTGCCGGCCTGCGGCTGCATCGACGTATTGTGCGCCGATCGGCCGGTTACCCGGGCGACCCACGCGGCGGCTGGTTGCTTTCTTGCGCGCTAGAACGCGACGCCGAGGCCGGGCAGCGAGACGACGCCGGCCTGTTCTGTGACCCACCCGATGACCCTTGTGCCGGCGTGGAAGCCGGCGAGCAGCGCCACCGCCGCGGCAGCCTCGGCGGCGGCGACGACGACGACGAAGCCGCAGCCCATGTTGAACACCTGGTAGGCCTGCGCCGGCGCGATCGAGCCCTGCTCGCAGATCTGTCTGCAGATTCCCGGGACCTCCAGTGGAGCGTCGATCGTGAACCCCACCGCACCGTTCAGGCGCCGCAGGTTCAACACGCCGTCGCCCGTGATGTGCGCCAGCCCGTGCGCCGCGATGTCGCTGCGCAGCAGCGCCATGATCGCCGCGACATAGATCGTCGTCGGCTCGAGCAGGGCGTCGGCGATGCTGGCGCCGGCGAGCCCGCGCGGACGCTCCGCCAGATCCTGGGCGCCGAGCACCTGGCGCGCGAGCGTGTAGCCGTTGGAGTGCAGCCCGCTCGACGGCAGGCCGATCAGCGCGTCGCCCGGGGCACAGCGTTCGCCGGTGACGAGCTGCGCGACCGCGACCGTCCCGATGCCGGTGCCGGAGAGCTCGACGCCGTGCGGTGAGGGGTGGCCGCGGATCAGCTCGGGCAGGATCGCCAGCTCGCCGCCGGGGATCTCGACGCCGGCAAGCTCGGCGCCGCGGCGCAGCCCGATCGCGATCTGCTCAAGCGCCTCGGGGTCGGCACGCTCGACAGCGATGTAGTCGAGCATCGCGATCGGCTCGGCGCCGACGCAGACGATGTCGTTGACGTTCATCGCGACGCAGTCGATGCCAACCGTGTCGAGGCGACCGGTCTGCTCGGCGAGGATCAGCTTCGAGCCGACGCCGTCGGTCGAGAGCGCGATGCCGAGCCCCGGTGCGACCTCGAGCACGCTCGCGTAGTGCCCGCCGCGCAGCACCGAGCGCGACTCGTGTCCGCTGTCGATCTGGCTGAGGACGTCGACCAGCGCGCGCACGCCGCGGTCGGCCTGGCTCGTGTCAACGCCGGCGGCGGCGTAGGCGTCGGTCATCTAGCGCCCATTGTGGCGTAGCCGGCGCAGCACGGCCGTGGCCAGCGCCGTGCGGTAGGCGGCGGCCGGCAGCAGCGAGCGCACCGGTTTGAGCGAGCCGACCGCGACCGTCGAAGCGAACGAGGCGACCGCACCGGCGGCGAGCGGCGCCCATTCGCCGCGCTCGGCGCGGAGCGCCTCGCGACCCTTCAGCGCCAGGGCGCCGACCGTCACCGGCAGGCCGACCTCAAACGCCAGGTCGCGCGCGTCGTCGATCGCGAAACCCCTGGCGCGCGCCGCGGCTTGAGCTGCTCCTCGCCGCGAGACACCGGGGATCAGCGCCGCCGCCTGCGCAAGCCCGAGTGCCAGGCCGTCGAGCGGCGTTGCGTCGGCTGCACGGCGGTCGCGGCCACCGCCGATCTCCGCCCCGGCCATCGCCGCGGAGCCGGCGAGCAGCCCCGCTGCAATGCTCCCCGGCCTGCCGAGGCGGCGTTCGATCGGGCGCTCGAGGGCGAGCCCGGCGGCGGCTGCGGGCGCTGCGGCGAGCACGATCACGAGCAGTCGACGCGCGCCGAGGCCGGCCACGACACGAGCGATCTCGACGCGCGCGACGACGACGAGTCCCGCCAGCGCGCCGGCGTGCAGCGCGACCTCGAAGCGCTTGCGCGCCGCCGGGTCGAGCTGGTCGTGGTCCCAGTCCGCCAGCCATGGGACCAGCCTGGTGTGACCGGACGAGGACACCGGTAGCAGCTCCGCCGGGCCGTGCAGCAGCCCCAGCACGATCGCCTGGCGCAGTGGAAGGCGAGCCGGCACGGGCGCTAGGTCGCCCCGCCGGGACGCGGCGGCACGCGGCGAGCGCGGCGCACCAGCAGGTAGGCGATCGCGGCGATGATCAGGACGAGCGCGGCGATGTCGACGTAATGCAATTGGTCCACGACGGAGTGGTAGTGGGACCCGAGCGCGTGCCCGGCAATCCCCCAGGCGGCGATCCACGGCAGGCTCCCAGCGAACGTCAGCACGATGAACTTCGGATAGGGCACGCGGGCGGCGCCGGCCGGGAACGAGGTGTAGGCGCGGACGAGCGGCAGCAGCCGCGAGATCACGATCGCCGACGCGCCGCGACGCTCGAACCAGCGCTCCGCGCGCGCCAGCCGCTCCGGCGTGATGTGGACCTTCGCTCCGTGGCGTTGCAGCAGCTCCATCCGGCCGAAGTAGCCGATCGAGTAGGCGATCGTCGCCCCGACGAGGTCGCCGAGGACGCCGACGACGATGATCGCCACGAGCGAGAAATGGCCGCGGTAGACATCGAAGCCGGCGAACAGCATCACCACCTCGGAGGAGATCGGGATGCCGGCGGAGCCGGCGACCAGCAGCAAGAAGATCCCGGGCAGCCCAAGGTCCGTGACGATGTGCGTCACCAGGGTCACGAGCGCGTTGGTGACGGAGGCCAACTCGTACACGGCTGGCGAAGGGTAGCGTTGCGCGCGACGATGCGAGTCTGGATCGACCTCACCAACAGTCCCCATCCGCTGGTGATGCGCCCGATCGTCGCGCGTCTGCGAGCCGCCGGTGCCGACGTGTCCGTGACCGCCCGCGACTTTGCCCAGACCGTGGAGCTGTGCGAACGGCTCGGTCTTGACGCGACCGTGATCGGGCGCCACCGCGGCGGCCGCCTGCTCGACAAGGGCCTTGGCCTGGCCTCGCGTTCAGCGGCGCTGACGCGCTGGGCACGCTCGCGGCGCTTCGATCTGGCGCTCGGGCATGGCTCGAACGACATATCGGTCGCCGCGGCGCTGCTGCGAATCGACTCGGCGACGATGTTCGACTACGAGTGGGCGACGGTTCAGCACAACGTCAACTGCCGCCTCGCCCGGGCCGTCGTCGTGCCCGAGGCGATCGCGCCCGAGCGCCTGCACCGCTACGGCGCCGCGGCCAAGCTGCGACGCTACCCGGGACTGAAGGAGGAGTACTACCTGGCGGACTTCGAGCCCCGCACCGAGGTGCTCGACGAGCTTGGTCTCGACCCCGCGCAGCCGATCATCGTCGTGCGAACCCCGCCCGACGTCTCGCTCTACCACCGCTTCTCGAACGATCTTTACGCTGCCGTGCTCGAGCGCGTGCGTGGCGCTCAGGCCGTGGTCCTGCCGCGGATCGCGGCGCAGCGCACGGAGCTGGCTCGTGCCGGCGGCTTCATCGTGCCCGAGCACGCGATCGACGCCCAGTCGCTGATCGCCTACGCCGACCTCGTGATCAGCGCCGGTGGCACGATGAACCGGGAGGCCGTTGCGCTCGGTACTCCGGTCTGGAGCACCTTCGGGGGCAGGCTCGGTGGCGTCGACGAGCAGTTGATCGCCAGCGGTCGCCTGCGCAAGCTGGAGTCGGCAAGCCAGATCGAGATCACAAAGCGCCCGGCAGCCGCCGCCAGCCGCACCCGCCGTGACTCGCAGCTGCTGACCGACCTCCTGACGAGCGCGCTCGCGCAACGCTGAGGATCGCGGGCTTTGCCCTCGGTCCTCGCTTGCCCCTACAATCGCTCGGATGCGCCGACGGCTCCGCTCGGCGACCTTCCCGCTTCACCGCCATTCGCTTCCGCAGCTTGCGGTCGATGCCGGTCTGGTCGCGTTCGCGTACTACCTCGCGTTTCTGCTGCGCCTGGACAGCCTGAATGGCCAGCATCACTACGGCGTGCTGTTCGACCGCACGCTGCCCTGGGTCGTCGTTGGCACCGCCTTGCTGCTGACGCTGGGACGCGTCTACCAGCGCCGCTGGCGCTACGCGACGCAGCGCGACATCGAGAACCTGGCGCGGGTCCTGGTTCTCGACACGATCCTGCTCGTAACGCTGACCGCGATCACGCGCCCGGCGCCGGGCCTCAACCTCCCCGACGGCACGATCGTCCTCTACTTCCTGCTCGCCCTGGTGTTCCTCGGCGGCGCGCGCCTGGGTGCCCGCAGCGTCCACGACCGCCGGCTGCGTGGGTTTCGCTCCCGCAAGGGCGCTCGCGACGTCCTGATCGTCGGTGCCGGCGACGGCGGGCGGCTCGTGCTGCGCGAGCTGCTGCGCAACGCCGAGCTGGGGCTCAACCCGGTCGGGTTCGTCGACGACGACCCACTCAAGCGACGACTGCGCCTGGACGGCGTGCGCGTTCGCGGAGCGACGCGCGATCTGCCGCGCATCCTCGACGACGCGGAGCCCGACGAGGTGATCATCGCGATCCCTTCCGCTCCGGGCGAGCTGCGGATGCGGGTCGTCACGACCTGCCGCGCGCGCGGCATCCCGGTGCGCACGCTGCCGACCGTGTTCGAGCTGCTGCGCGGCTCGGTCAACCTCACCCAGCAGGTTCGTGACGTGCGCGTCGAGGATGTCCTCGGCCGCGAGCCGGTCCACATGGAGCTCGAGCGGGTCGGCGCCTACCTCCACGGCGCTGTCGTTCTCGTCACCGGCGCCGGCGGCTCGATCGGCTCGGAGCTCTGCCGGCAGATCTCACGCGTCAACCCGCGTCGCCTCGTCCTGCTCGACCACGCCGAGGACAACGTCTTCGCGATCCAGCGCGAGCTGCTCGAGGATCGCCACGTGCACCCCGATGTGCTGGTCGCCGTGCTCGCCGACTGCAAGGAGGAGGAGCGGATGCGCGAGGTCTTCGGCGAGCAGCGGCCGCGCTTCGTCTTTCACGCCGCGGCTTACAAGCACGTCGCGTTGATGGAGCAGAACCCGGTCGAGGCGATCCGCAACAACGCGATCGGGACGCGCGTTGTTGCAACTGTGGCTGGCGATTCCGGGACCGAGGCGTTCGTGCTGGTCTCCACCGACAAGGCGGTCTCGCCGGCGACCGTGATGGGCGCCTCGAAGGCGCTGGCCGAGTGCGCCGTCGAGGCGGCCCAGCTGCGCTTCCCAAAGACCCGTTTCATGGCAGTCCGCTTCGGCAACGTGCTTGGTTCTTCGGGCAGCGTGGTGCCGATTTTCCGCCGCCAGATTGCTGCCGGCGGGCCGGTCACCGTGACCGACGCGCGGATGACCCGTTTCTTCATGACGATCCCCGAAGCGGTCCAGCTGGTGATCCGCTCGGGTTCGCTCGGCGAGGGCGGCGAGGTGTTTGTGCTCGACATGGGCCAGCCCGTGTCGATCATGGCTCTGGCCCGCCAGATGATCGAGCTGTCCGGCCTCGAGCCCGAGCGCGACATCGCGATCGACCTGATCGGCGCGCGGCCCGGCGAGAAGCTCCACGAGGATCTGTTCAACCCGTTCGAGCGACCGCAGCTGACGGTCGCCGAGAAGATCTGGATCGCCCAGCGCGATCCGCTCGACGGCGAGCGTGTGGCGGCGATGTTCGACGAGATCTCGCTGCTGGTCCTGGAGAGCGACGCCGCCGGCCTGGCGGACAAGGTGGCGCAGCTGACGGCGATGCGTGCGCAGTCTACGGCTGTCGAGCCGTAGACTGGCGGCGCCCATGGTTCACCCACTTGCGCTTTCCCTCAGCGGCGGCATCGAGAAGATCGGTGCGTATGCGGGCCTGGCGGCGCTGCTGGCCACCGTGCTGCTCATCCTGCTCTACTTCGCTCAGGCGCGGGAGCTGAAGCGGCTGAGCCAGTGGGCGGCGCGACAGCCCGACCAGCTGCGCCCGCAAATGCCGCTGCCGGGAGCGGCCGCCCCCGCCCCGGTGCCGGCCGCGACGCCGGTAGCCGGCGTCGTCGCGCGCCCGACGGGCGGCCCCGTCGTCGCTTCGAGCGTCCCCGGCGTGCGCCGCGTGCCGACGCCGACCCCCAGCGCCGGAGCCTCGGCGGGGACCTCGCCGATGACGCCGGCCGGAGCGCTCGCCCAGGGAGCGGCCGCTGCGCCCGTCGAAGCGACCGCCGTCGTTCCCCCTTCGCAGGCCGCCGCCGACGTGCAGCAGACCGGGGAGCAGCAGGTCGAGGAGAAGCCGGGCGGGGAGGATGGTCCGCCAACGCCACCACCCGCCGCCGCCGGCGAGACGCCCGAGGCGAGCACCACGCCGCCGGACGCCGCCGCCGATTCCTCGCCCGCCGTCCCGGCGGTCACGGGTGAGGTGCCGGCGGCGGCCGAGCCTGCCCGCGCCAGCGCCGTTCCGCTGGCCGCGACAGCGGTGCCCGAACGGGTTGCCCAGACCGGTCTTGCCGAGGAGCCCGCAGCCGGCGTGGCGGCTCCCGCGCCGGGGTTGCCGCCGGCTCCGGGGTTGCCGCCGGCGCCGCACAGGGACTCGCCGCTGATCCCGCCGGCGCCGCACAAGGACTCGCCGCTGATCCCGCCGGCGCCTGCCGCCGGGCGCGGCCGGCGGGGTGCCGAGCATGAGGGCCCGCTCGCCGCCTCGAGCGAGCGCCTGCGCCGGCTCGGCGCTCGCAGCCACCTCCCTACGGCGCGGGCCGCCAGGCGCAGGCTGGTGGCGTTCATCGCGCTCGCTGTAGTGATCGTGGTGGCGGTCGCCGTCGCCGCGCTCGGCAGCGGTGGCTCGAGCCCGCGGTCCACCGCCGGCACCAGCGCCAGCGCGCAGACCGGCGCGAGTAGCGCCGCCGCGCCGTCCACGAGCCCCAGCGTCGCGGTCCTCAACGGCACCGACATCGTCGGCCTCGCGTCGAAGGTTGCGACACAGCTCGCCGGCGACGGCTTTCACCGCGGCGCGGTCGCCGATGCGCCGGACCAGGCGACGCCGACGACGACAGTTGGCTACAGCCCGGGCTATCGGACGGCGGCGGTCAAGGTCGCCCACGCCCTCGGCCTCGGCAAGGCGAGCGCGGTGCCGGTGAGCGCCGCGAGTGAGGCCGCGGCGCGCGTCGGGGGCCAGACCCCGCAAATCGTCGTCACGCTCGGTGCGAACTACCCGCAGTGACGTCGCCGCCTCGCCGGCCGCGGCGCCCCTCGCTTGGATCGTCTTTGCGCTGCTCGTGCTCGCCAGCGCGGCGGCGCTGCTCGTCGCGCAAAAGCTGAAGCACGACCCGCCGCTAATCCAGGCCAGCGCGATCTGGATGCCCAACTCGGGGGCCTTCGATCCGCAGCGGACAGCGGCGACCTTCAGCTTCCAGACCTCCTACAACGACAAGGTCACGGTGTCGATCGTCTCGACGCACTCGGCCAAGACAGTCGCCGTGCTGGCGCGCAACTACCAGGTGCGCCGCTACCGCCGCACTGAGCAGTTCAGCTGGAAAGGGCGCACCGCCACCGGCGGCCTGGCGCCCGCTGGAACCTACGTCGTCACGGTGCACTTCGAGCGCCTGGACCGAACGCCGACGATCCCCGAGGTCCGCTTCGATTTGACGTACGCGACGTGATGGGCCTGCAGGCGCCGCTCGCGGCCACCACTCTGACCCACGTCATCGAGAAGGGCGGCGTGATCGTCCTCGCGCTGGCGGTAGCGGCGATCCTCTCGCTTCCCCCGCGCCTCGGCCGCCGGCTGCGCTCGCCGCTGATTGTCGCGGCGCTACTCCTCACGCCGGTCCTGCTGGCCGTCGCGCTCTGGCACAACAGCAAGCTCGCGCCGTTGCACCACCACCCGCTAGAGGGCATCGCCGCAATCGTCGCGGCACTGCTCATCATCGCCGCGCTCGCACACCTCCTCGACCGCCGTCCCGCGCTGCTGCCGCTGCTGGCGATCGCCGCGCTGCCGTTCCGTATCCCGCTCGGCACGATCTCCGACGGCCTCCTGGTCCCGCTCTACGCGGTCATCGCCGCCGGATCGATCTGCCACCTCGCCCGAACTTGGAGTCACCCGCAATCGGAGGTATGCGAGGAAGGCCGCGAAAGCGGCCTCCCGCAGCACCTCTTGAGCGCCTACCTACTGCTCTACGCGATCCAGGCCAGCTACTCGACCGACCTGACCAAGGCCGTCGAGCAACTCGGCTTCTTCTACGTGCCGTTCGCGCTGCTCTTCTTTCTCCTCTGCGGCGAGCGCTGGGACCGGGTGCTGCTCGAGCGTTGCCTGTGGCTGATCGGCTCGCTCGCAATGCTCTTCGTCCTCGTCGGCTTCGCCGAGCTGGCGAGCGGTCGCCTGCTGTTCAACCGCAGCCTCGACGCCGACGCTTACTTTGTACGCATCAACTCGCTGTTCTACGACCCGAACATCTACGGCCGCTTCCTCGCGCTGACGATGATCGTGGTCACCGTGGCGCTGCTCTTCACGCGCCGGCGTCGGGCAGCGCAGCTCGCGGCCGGGGCGCTGGCGCTGATGTGGGCGGGGCTGGCGCTGAGCCTCTCGCAGTCGAGCGTCGTCGCTCTGTTGGCGGGACTCGCCGTGGCGGCGGTCGGCGTCTGGGGGCGGCGGGCGGCCGCGGTCGTGGCCGTGCTCACGGTCCTTGGCGTGGCGGGGGCGCTCGCGATCGCCCTGCACAGCAACAACTCGGCCAACGACCTCACGAGCGGGCGCTCCTCGCTCGTGCGCGGAGGCATCGATCTGTTCGCCGACCGCCCGCTGGCGGGCTACGGCTCGGGCTCCTTCTCGACCGAGTACCTGGCGCATCTGCCCAAGCACCGGAACAGCTTCGAGCGCCGCTGGCAGCTGCCGGTCGCGCTGCCGGCGACGACCGACTCGCACACGACCGCGATCACGATCGCCGCCGAGCAGGGGTTGGTAGGACTGGCGCTCTACGCGGCGCTGCTGATCGCCTGCTTTGCCCGGCTGTTCGGCGGCCGCCTGTTCGCGCCGCTCCGTAGCCCCGAAGGGATCGCTCGGCTGGCCGTTGCCGCCGCCTTCACCGGCCTTGTCGTGCACACGCTGTTCTACGCCGACTTCCTCGAGGATCCGACCACCTGGGTGCTGCTGGCCGTCGGCGTCGCGCTCGCGCCGCGAAGAGCGTCGCCACTCCCCACAGCGACCGCCCCGAGCTAGAACGTGTTCGCCTACCTCAAGCGGCTGGTGACCGCGGGTGCCGCCTATCAGGCCGGCGACATCCTCTCCAAGGGTGCCGCGATCTTCACCCTGCCGCTGTACACGCGCTACGTCTCGACGCCACAGTACGGCTACGCCGAGGCGCTGCTGACCGCCGTCATCCTGCTCTCGATCGTGCTGCGCTTCGGTGTCGGCGAGGCCTTCATCCGCTTCTACTACGACGACGCCGACCCGTTGCGGCGCGACCGCATTGCCGCTGGCGCGGTCGCGCTGGTATTCGTCACGACGACGATCGCGGCGGGCCTTGGGACGCTGTTCGCCGGACCGCTGTCGGCGCTCCTGCTCGGGCACCACGCGACGACGCTGCTCGACATCGCGATGCTCGGCGTCTGGGCCTTCACGAACCTCGAGATCGCCTACGCGCTGCTGCGCGCCGACGAGCGCAAGGGCATCTACATGCGGGCCTCGGTCGCCGACGTGTCGATGACGATCCCGCTGATGGTCTACCTCGTCGTGTTCCGCCACGACGAGGCGCGCGGCCTGCTCGCGGGCAACTACATCGCCTCGACCTTCGTCCTGCTTGGCCTGTGGTGGAACGAGCGCGCACGCTTGACGGCCGGGCTACGCCGGCGTACCGGCGCGCCGCCGATCGCGCTGCGGCGGATGCTCGACTTCGGCCTGCCCACGGTTCCGGCCGACGCCAGCGTCTACGCCCTCCAGGTCGCCGACCGCTGGTATCTGCTGCGCGACTACTCGACGGTTGCGGCCGGGCTATACGCCGTCGCGGCCAAGCTCGCGACGGTCGTCTTCGTCGCCGTGCGCGGCTTCCAGTACGCCTGGCCGCCGCTCGCCTACTCGGTCGAGGACGACGATGTCGCCGCTCAGCTGTACTCGCTGGTGACGACCTATTACGTGCTCGCGACGGGAATCGTCGTCGCCGGCGTGGCGCTGTTTGCGCGCTGGGGAATCCGGCTGCTCGCGCACAGCTACTACGGCGCCTACGCGGCGGTGCCCTGGCTCGCGCTCAGTTGGGCACTCTACGGCCTCTACCTGATCTTCATCGTGATCTCGGGCCGCGCCCTGCGGACCCGTCGCAACCTTCCCGCTGCGCTGGCCGGGCTGGCCGTCAACGTCGTCTGCCTCGTCCTGCTCGTACCGCCGCTCGGTATCGCCGGCGCCGGCATCGCGCTGGTGATCGCCTACGCCGCGATGATCGTCGTCATCTACCTGTTGACGCGCCGGCTGTTCAGCGTGGCCTTCGAATGGGGGCGGCTGGCGCGCCTCGTCGTCGTGTTCTCGGCGGCTGCGGTGGGTGGGGAGCTGCTGGCGCCGAGCCACGGCCTGTCCGGCTTCCTGCTGCGCGGTGTCGCCTGGTGCCTGATCCTGCCGGGGCTCTGGGCGGTGCGCTTCTTCGCGGCCGGGGAGCTGGCTCGGGCGAGGGCGCTTGCGGCGATGTTGACGTGGCGGCGGCGGCGGCGGCGCGGCGGCGCGGTCGGCTAAGCGGCGGCGACGTCGGCCATCGTCGTGCCGCGACGGCCCTCGGCGTCGATCAGCAGCTTGAAGTCATGCGGGCTGCTGGCCGCGTTCATCGCGTCGGGGATCGAGACGCGGCCGGCGGCGACGTGCCCGTAAAGCGCCTGGTCGAAGGTCTGCATGCCGTCGTAGGAGCCCTCCGAGATCACGGTCGTGAGGTCGATGCTGGCGTCGTTGTTGAGGACCTTGTCGTGGACGCGGCCGGTCATCCGCAGCACCTCGCAGACCGCGACGCGGCCGCCGTCGGTCGCCGGCACCAGGCGCTGGGAGATCACGCCGCGCAGCGTGCTCGCGAGCATCGCGCGAACCTGCTGGTGGTGGTTGGCGGGAAAGAACTCGAGCATCCGGCTGATCGATTCCGCGGCGTCGAGCGTGTGGACCGTCGAGAGCACCAGGTGGCCGGTCTCGGCCGCCGACAGCGCCGTCTGGACGGTCTCCTCGTCGCGCATCTCGCCGATCAGGATCACGTCGGGGTCCTGGCGCAGGACGTGGCGGAGCGCCTCCTTGAAGCCGAGCGTGTCGACGCCGATCTCGCGCTGCCCGACCATCGAGCGCTTGTCCTCGTGGACGAACTCGATCGGGTCTTCGATCGTGACGATGCTGGCGGCGCGGGTCACGTTGATGTAGTCGATCATCGCGGCGAGCGTCGTCGACTTGCCGGAGCCGGTGGTGCCGGTCACGAGGATGATCCCGCGCTGCTCTTCGGCGAGGCTCGCCACGACCTCCGGCAACTTGAGCTCCTCGATCGTGCGGATGCGGTGGGGGATGGCGCGCGCGACGAGCAGGATGCCGCCGCGCTGGTGGCGCGCATTGATCCGGAAGCGCGCAAGATCGGGGATCTCGAGCGATAGATCGATCTCGTGGCGCTGCTCGAACTCGCCGAGCCGCGGACCCGCTCCGAGCAGCTCGCGCAGGGTCTCCTCGATGTCGGCGGCGCTCAGCTTGGGCCAGGTGCCGCTCTCGAGCGGCACGAGCTCGCCGTTGATGCGGGCCATCGGCACCGATCCGCCCTTGAGGTGCAGGTCGGAGCCATCGGCGGCGACCAGTGCGCGCAGCGCGCGGTCAAGATCGATCATCAACTACCTAGTCGGTCGCTGGCGGCGAATGCTGAAGTGCGATTGTGGACAGGTTGGCCGGCGGCGCTTCCGGTCCGTTCAGTGGACCGCGAGCGCACCAGCCTGCCGCGTCTCCGCGCTGTGGCCCTCGGCGCCCTGGAGGACGACCTTGAGCGCACCGCTGTTGGCGGCATCGGCAAAGGTGTCGTAGGCGACCATCGTGTCGTCGAGCGAATAGTGGTGCGTCGCAAACAGTGACGGATCCAACCGCCCGTTGACGACCAGCGCCAGCAGCTGCGGGATGCTGAACGTGTCGACGAGGCCGGTGGTGATCGTGACGTCGCGGGTCCAGAGCTTCTCGAGATGCAGCGTGGCGGAGTGGCCGTGTACGCCGATGTTGGCTACGTGCCCGCCGGGACGGATCAGCTCGGTCGCTAGCTCGAAGGTTTGTGGCACGCCGACCGCCTCGAGCGCGATGTCGGCGCCGAGCCCATCTGTGAGATCCATCACCAAGGCGATGGGATCGTCGCGGCCGTTGTTGATCGTGATGTCCGCACCAAATCGCAGCGCGCTCTCCAGGCGCCCGTCGGCGAGGTCGATCGCAACGATCCGCCCGGGCGTGTAGAGCGCGGCGGTAAGGATTGCTGAGAGCCCGACCGGTCCGGCGCCGATGATCGCGACGACGTCCCCCGGCTTGATTGTGCCGTTGAGGACGCCGACCTCGAACGCCGTCGGCAGGATGTCGGCCAGGAACAGCACCTGCTCGTCGCCGAGCGTATCGGGGAACTTGTAGACCGAGTTGTCGGCGAACGGAACGCGCGCGAGCTCCGCCTGCAGGCCGTTGATCGTGTGGCCAAAGATCCAGCCCCCGCCGCCAAGGCACTGACCGTAACGGCTCTCCTTGCAGTAGCGACAGCGCCCGCAGGCGCTCACGCACGACAGCAGCACACGGTCGCCGGGCGCGACCGTCGTGACGGCGGCGCCGATCTCCAAGATCGTGCCGACGGCCTCGTGGCCGAGCACCGTTCCCGGGAGCGTTTCCGGCACATCACCCTTGAGGATATGCAGGTCGCTACCGCAGATCGTCGAGGTATCGATGCGGACGATCGCGTCGGTCGGGTCGACGATCGTCGGGTCAGCGACCGTATCCCAACCGCGCTCGCCGGGACCGTGATAGACGAGGGCCTTCATGTGGCGGTAACGCGTCGGCGAGCGATCTCAGTAGCGACGCCCGACACGATCGCTACTCCACCGACGACCAGAACGAGCCTCGACGCCGAAGGGAAGGCAAGGGCAAAGATAATCAGGGCGACGCCTACGGCGATGATGACTGGGGGTCTGTAGCGTGAACTTCTCATTTCGATCTCCTGTGCAGCAAAGAGCGGGAATGCGGCCCAGCGAGGCCGCCCAAAAACCTGCTCGCGTCGCGCCCGGACACTTTGCCTGGGCGCGACGCGAAACCGGAGCTCAAGCTGCCGCCTACTCGTCGGCGCCGCCGCCCAGCCAGCTGAGCGGCCGGTAGGGCGACATCTGCCGGACGAAGAACATCACGACGATCGTGAGACCGAAGTAGGTGAACAGCTCGATCACGGTCGCGTCGTTGCCAACCATGTCGTTGGCGAGTCCCATCACGCCAAAGGCGAGCAGCGAGACGCCGAGGCCGGCGAGCAGGATCGGCTTGCGACGCGACGGCAGGAACTCGCCGCGGATCAGGCTGACGGCCAGCAGCACGACGACCGCGGCCTCGAGCAGGCCGAGCAGGAGCCAGGCGGTGTTGTCGCCCGGGACGCTGGCGAAGAACGAGCCGGCGAACAGCTTCTGCAGCGCGGCCGGCATCGTGCCGTTGTTGACAAACAGCTTCTCGTGGGCGGCGTAGTAGAACAGGAACCCGACCGAGAGATAGATCCCGGTGAGGGCGGTGGCGTACGTTGCGAACTTTGCCACGACGGCGACGGTCGGCCGCGAGGCTGCCGCGGCGGAGCGATGGCTGGCTGTGGCCGGCGTCCCTGCGCCGCTGGCCGCGGACTTGGCGGGCGCTATCCCGTTGCTGACTGGGAGGGTCGGCTGTGGAGTGCCAATGCTGGCCACGGTGTGCCTCGTTTCGATTGGTGTGGGTTGGCGAGCGTGCCGGATCGCGACACCTTGCCTTGCGGAACACTGTAGCACGACACCCAAATCATGTTTTCGCAAACCAGAAACGTAACAGCGGATACGCTAGACTGGTGTGGAGATGGTTGAAGAAGAGACATCACCGCGCTGGCGGTTTCTGACGAACCACGCCCAGGTTCTGGTCTGCATCGCCGACGATCCGGGTGTTCGCCTGCGCGAGATCAGCGGCTCCGTCGGCATCACGGAGCGTGCCGCACACCGCATCGTTGGCGAGCTCGACGCTGCCGGTTACATCACGCGCGAGCGGGATGGACGTCGCAACCGCTACACGATCCAGCCCGATCGCGGCCTGCCGGACCGCGTCGCCCGCCGCAAACGGGTCGGCGCGCTACTGACGGTGCTCGCCGGGAGCGACGGCAAGGCCAAGCGCAAGGGCGCCGGCAAGTCCAAGCCCTGAGCTTCAAGCCGAGCGCGTCGTGCTCGCGTTGCGGGCGTTCGCGGCCTCGCGCAGGCCCTCGCCGCGAGCCGGCCAGAGCGTCGCGGCGGCGTCGGCGCGGTAGCGCCGCCAATCGTGCCTTGGCAGCGCGACGGCGGCGAGCATCCGCACGAAATAGCTCCAGGCCAGCAGCCAGCGGACGAGCGCCGCGGCGATGGCGCCATGGTGCTTTCGCATATAGCGATCCCGGCCCCGCGCGAGCTCGACGATCCGCCGTGCCGGCACGACGTCGGTCACGAGCTGCTCATGATGGATAGCGACCGCGCCGGGGACGTAGAGCGTGTGCCAGCCGGCATCGGCGAGGCGCTTCTGGAAGTCGACCTCGTCGGAATAGACGAAGAAGTCGCCGTCCATCCAGCCAACCTGCTCGGCTGCCGCGCGACGCACCAGCAGCGCCGCCGATTGCCCCCAGTCAACGCGTCGCACCAGATCCCCACGGCTCTGCACGACCAGCCGCCGGTGCAGGAAGAGCGCCTGCAACAGCGCGCTCCGGACGCCCGGAAAACGCCAGGCCGAAGGCTGCGCGGCGCCATCCGGCCGGCGCAGCGCGCCCACCGCACAGGCCGCGCACGGATCCGCCTCGAGCGCACCGCGCAGCGCCGCGCTCGTCCCCGGCAACAGTTCCGAGTCCTCGTTCAGCAGCAGGCAATAGCGCCCCCGCGCCCGCTCCATCAGCTCACTGTCGTTCAATGCCTTGCCGCGCCGCTCCGCGAGGGCGATCAGCTGCAGATCGCCCCCCAGCTCCCGCACCGCATCCGCAGATCCATCGTCCGAGCCGTTGTCGAGTACAAGCACCTCGCTCTCGAACGGCAGCAGAGCCCGCTCAGCCTCGACGGCGGAGATGCTCCGAAGGAGCATGCTCCGGCCGTTCGTATTCACGATGCAGAAGGAGATCCCGATCGCCACGCGCGTATTGTCGGGCTTGTGAAGGTTCATGTCGTCGACCCTCCGGCCTACACGCCGCCCTACGACCACGCGCTGTGCTCTGCACTCGCCGGCGCCGGCGTCGAGACGGAGCTGATCACGAGCAGGTTTGGCTACGGTTCCGTGCCGCCGGCGGTCGGCTACACGCGCCGCGACTTCTTCTACCGCCACGCCCGTGGCGCGCCCGCATCCGGGCTGCGCCGGGTAACGCGTCTCGCCGAGCACGTGCCCGACATGCTGCGCTACCGCGCCGCGGCGAGCGCTGCCGACGTCGTCCACTTCCAGTGGCTGAGCGTTCCCCGCCTCGACGCGCGGCTGCTGCCGCGCCGCCGGCCGCTCGTGATCACCGCCCACGACATCCTGCCGCGAGAAGGAGGGGCGGGCCTGCGTGCAGCGCAGGCCGCCCTCCTACGCCACTTCGACGCTGTGATCGCGCACTCGGCAACCGGCCGCGACCGTCTCATCAACGAGGCCGGCCTCAGCCCCGACCGCGTTCACACGATCCCCCACGGGGCGTTCAGCCACCTTGCCGCGCTCCCACTCAGTCCACTGCCAATTGAGCTGGAGAACGACCCGGCAAAGCCGGTCGTTCTCTCTTTCGGCCTGATCCGCCCCTACAAGGGCCTCGACGTGCTGCTCCACGCCTGGCGCGGCGTCGAGGGCGCCGAGCTGTGGATCGTCGGGCGGCCGCGCTTTGACATCGCGCCGCTGCGCGCCGGAGCCGGCCCGAGCGTGCGCTGGGTGCCGCGCTTTGTCAGTGACGACGAGCTCGCGGCGTGCTTTCGCCGCGCCGATCTGGTCGTGCTGCCCTACCGCGAGATCGAGCAGTCAGGCGTTCTCGCGACGGCGCTCGCGTTCGGCTCGCCACTGCTGGCGAGCGACGTCGGCGGCTTTGGCGAGCTGGCGCAGGCTGGCGCAGCGCGCCTCGTGCCGCCGGGCGACGCCGCGGCGCTGCATGCGGCTCTGATCGAGCTGCTCGCCGATGCGCCCGAGCGCGCGCGCCTGGGGGCCGCGGCGACGGCGCTGGCCGCCGGCGTCGCTTCCTGGCCGCGCGTCGCCGAGCTCACGAAGGCGGTTTACGAAGCGCTTGTCAGCTGACTTGCTTGACCAGCGCTTTGAGCTGCGCCAGCGCCGTTGCCGTCGGCGGCAGAATGTCGCTCCCCTTGTCCCACTGGACGGTGCCCTTGGGACCGCTGAGGAACACGGTCGGCGTGGAGTCCACGCCGAGCTGGTTGGCGGTCTTGCCGTCGGTCGCGACGTCGCCGATCAGCGTCGAGTTGGTCAGGCCCTGCTGCCATTTGATCAGGTTAAGTCCCGGGACCTGCTGCGCGATGTTCTGCAGGTAGGCGGTCGAGATGTAGGGGACGAGCTCAGAGTCCTTGCCGCCGATCGAGATCGGCTGCTCGTTGTACATCAGCAGGATGTAGTCCCACTCGAGGTTCTGGAGCCCGGCCGAGCGCGCCGCGACCTGCCCGTCGACGAACTCGCTCTGGTTGGCGGTCTCGCTCGCCGTGTCGACGGCGCGGTAGAGGAGCTTGGCCTTGCCGGTGCGCACCTCGTCGGCGATGAACTCGGGCTCCGAGGTCAGCGCGAAGGCGTCGCAGGTCGAGCAGACGAGGTCGCCGTATTCGGTCACCGTCACCTTCGCGTGGGGGTTGCCGAGCCTATTGCCCGACTGCGGGATCCCACTGATTACGCTCGCCATGTCGGCAACGGCATCGGCGTTGGAGGTGAAGTGCGACACCACGTTCTTGAGACCGGAGCCGGTGGTCTTGCCCGCCCCGCCGCCCGAGCTGGCGATGATGGCGACCGCCGCGGCGACGATCACCACCGAGACCACGCCGCCCAGCGTCCAGATCCGCCTGCGCCGCTGCTGCTGGCTGCGCAGCTGCGCGTGAACCTGCTCACGCTGCGCGCGGAGCGCTTCCTTCTGCTGCTTTCGGCTTGCCACGGACGCCGAGTGTAGCGACGCAGGTTTCGCCCAGCTAAGGCTGCAACGCGGACGGCAGTTCGGCCCGGTAGGGGAGAATCGGGGTGTGAGCGTCCTCGTCGTGGTTTTCTGGGTCAGCGTGGCCCTGCTGCTCTACGCCCAGCTCGGCTACCCGCTGCTGCTGTGGGTGCTCGCGCGCCTGCTCCCGGCGCGCCCCGATCCGGCGCCTCTGCGGGAAGAGCCAACCGTCGTGCTCATCGTGGCCGCCCACAACGAAGGCGGCGTGATCGGCGCGAAGGTCGCAAACGCGCTCGCCCTCGACTGGCCGCGCGAGCGCCTCGAGGTGGTGGTCTGCGCCGATGGCTGCGACGACGACACCGCGTCTCGCGCGCGCGAGGCCGGCGCCGACCGCGTCCTCGAGCTCGAGCGCTGTGGCAAGATCCCCGCGCTCGACGCCGGCGTCGCCGCCAGCAGCGGTGAACTGCTCGTCTTCTCCGACGCCAACGTCAGCCTCGAGCCGGATGCGTTGCGCGAGCTCGCGCGGGCCTTCGCGGATCCCGCCGTCGGCTACGCCTGCGGCCAGGTCCAGTTCGTGCAGGCGGGCGTTGGGCGCGAGGCCGACAACCAGGAGGGCTTCTACTGGCGCTACGAGATGGCGCTGCGGTCGCTCGAATCGCGGCTGCGCTCGGTGACCGCCGGCAACGGCGGAATCCAGGCCACGCGCCGCTCCTCCTACATCGTCATCGACCCGCGGATGGATCACGACATCTGCTTCCCCTTCCAGATGGTCAAACGCGGCTGGCTGGCGCTCTACGTGCCGAGCGCGCGCGGGGTCGAGAAGATGGTGCCCTCGATCGGCGGCGAATTTGCGCGCAAGCGACGCTTCATGAGTCACGTCTGGACGACCGTGCTGCGCGGTGGGATGCTCTCGCCGCGCGGCTATGGCCTGCGCTACAGCCTGATGATCCTCAGCCACCGCGTGCTGCGCTACGGCGCGACCGCGCTCCACGCCATCGCCCTGATCACAAACGCGCTGCTGCTCGGCCGCAGCTGGGTCTATGACGCCTGCCTCGTGTTGCAGCTCGGGCTGCTCGCCGCGGCGGCGCTCGGCGGCCTGGTGCGAGCGCGGGCGCTGCTCGTGGCGCGCTATTACGTGGCGATGAACCTGGCCAGCACGCTCGGGCTCTGGGATCACCTGCGCCGCGGCACGCCGCTGAGCTGGGAGACCCCGGAGGGGACGCGATGATCCGCCGTGCGGTCGACATCGTCGTTGCCGCGAGCGTGCTCGTGCTCGCCGCGCCGCTGCTGTTGGCAGCGGCGATCGCGATTCGCCTCAGCTCACGCGGACCGGTGATCTACCGCCAGCGCCGCGTCGGTCGCGACGGCGCCGAGTTCGACGTGCTGAAGCTGCGCACGATGGTCGTCGGCGCCGAGCACATCGGCGCCGGCCTGTGGGTCGACGCCGGCGATCCGCGCATCACGCGCGTCGGCGCGCTGTTGCGGCGCACCTCGCTGGACGAGCTGCCGAACCTCTGGAACGTGCTGCGCGGCGAGATGTCGCTGATCGGTCCGCGCCCGACGGTGCCCGAGCAGGTTGCGGTCTACGACGAGCGCCAGCGCGGGCGGCTAGCGGTAAAGCCGGGGATCACCGGTTGGGCGCAGGTCAACGGGCGTGCCGCGCTGCCCTGGTCAGCGCGAATCGAGCTCGACCTCGAATACATCGAGCGCCGCACGCTGTGGCTGGACCTGCGGATCGTCTGGCGGACGCTGCGGATGCTGGCGGGCGGCGAGGACCTCTACCGCGGCGAGACCGGGGGCTGGGATCTGCCGCACGTCGAGGGCTACGACGATGCCGGTGCGCCGGGCGGCGAGGGATCGCCGCGCCAGTAGCGCGCGATCGAGCCGATGAACAGCAGCGCCATCAGGACGGCGCTCGACACGCACCACTCGCAGATCTCCTGCAGCGTGAACACCTCGCGATAGGTGAGATAGCCGCTGAAGACGACACCAAAGAGCGTGATCCCGAGCGTCGCGACGCGGCTCAGCTCGCGCGGCGGGGCGAGCAGCGAGCCGAGGATGAAGACATAGCCGGCCAGCCCGAGCACCGCGACCGGGATGCCGAAGACGCTCGAGTAGACCGATGACTGGACCTGCGCACAGGGGTTGCCCTTCGCCGCGCAGAGCACCACCAGACCGGTGTAGTGCACGATGGTCAGGTAAGTGGCGATCGCGAGGCCGATGACGGCGAGCCCGATCAGCGTGCCGCGCAGCGTGCGATCGCTCATCGCAATGAAGGTTAGCCACCGCGCATGTCGCGCGGCGGCGCCGTAGGCTCGCAGCCGATGCGCCTGCTGCAGGCCAGCGAGCTGCCCGCCGCGATCTCACTCGACGACGACCTCGTGATCGAGGCCGACGCCGCAACGGTGCTGGGGCGGCTGCCGGACGGCGCCTTCGAGCTGATCTACATCGACCCGCCGTTCAACACGGGCCGCTCCCAGCGTCTGCGGAGCGTCTCGGTCGAGCGCGACGACGACGCGGGCACGCGCGCCGGGTTCGCCGGGCGGCGCTACCGCCAGACCGTGCGCAGCGAGATCGAATACCCCGACTCGCACGAGGACTACGAGGCGTTCCTGCAGCCGAAGCTCGAGCGCGCGCGCGAGCTCCTCAGCGCCGACGGGACCCTCTACGTCCACCTCGACTACCGCGAGGCGCACTACGTGAAGGTCGCGCTCGACAGAATCTTCGGCCGCGAGTGCTTCCTCAACGAGATCGTCTGGGCCTACGACTACGGCGGCAAGCCGAAGAAACGCTGGCCGGCCAAGCACGACACGGTCCTGGTCTACGTACGCGACCCGGCGCGCTACATCTTCGACTCCGATGCGGTCGAGCGCGAGCCCTACATGGCGCCCGGTCTCGTAGGCCCCGAGAAGGCGGCGCGCGGCAAGCGCCCGACCGACGTCTGGTGGCACACGATCGTTCCGACCAACGGTGCCGAGCGGACCGGCTACCCGACACAGAAGCCTGAGGGCGTGCTGCGGCGGATCGTCGCCGCCTCCTCGCGTCCCGGCGGCTGGTGCCTCGACTTCTTCGCCGGCTCGGGCACGCTCGGGGCGGTCGCTTCCCAGCTCGGGCGCCGCTACGTGCTGATCGACCGCAGCCCCGAGGCGATCGCGATCGCCCGCGCGCGCCTGACCCGATGACGCTGTTCGCGCCGCAGCGCGAGGTCCTGCGCCAGCGCGGGGTCCGCCGGCTGCTCGCGATCGGCCTGATCGGGCGCCTGCCGATCGGCATGACGGCGCTTGGGCTGATCCTTCTGCTGCGCGGCGCGCACCGCTCCTACGCGCTCGCGGGCCTCGCCGACGGCGGTTTCGCGGTCGGCGTCGGGCTCGCCCAGCCGACGCTCGGACGCCTCGTCGATCGCCTCGGCCTGCGCCGCGTGATGCTGCCGCTGGCGCCGGCCTTTCCCGTCGGCCTTGTCGCCGTTGCGCTCGCCGGCTCGGGGCACGCGTCCGGCGGCGTGATCGTCGGACTCGGCTTTGTGACTGGCGCCCTGTGCCCGCCGATCGGCGCTGCGATGCGGGCGATCTGGCCGCGGCTCGTGCCGGACGAGCTGCGCGCGACCGCCTACTCGGTCGAGGCGGTCGTCCAGGAGTTCACGTTCATTGTCGGACCGCCGGCCGTCGCAGCGCTCGCCGCGGGCACCTCGCCGCGCGACGCGATCTTCATCGTCGCCGCGCTTGGCGCCGCCGGCGCAGGCGGCTTCGCGCTGCTCGCCCACGGAGCGACCGAGCGTCGGCCGCCGATTCGCGCCCGGGCGCTCGACTCGATCGCCGCGCGCCTCGTGCTGGCGCTGAGCCTCCTCCTCGGCGCCTCGTTCGGCGCCGAGGAGATCGCGATGCCCGCGTTCGCCGAGCACCACGGGGCCCGCGCCGCGGCCGGCGCGCTGCTCGCGGCGCTCGCGCTCGGATCGCTGATCGGCGGCGTCCTGTTCGGCACCCGCATGACCGAGAGCAACGTCATCTCGCGGCTCGAGCGCGGCCTGCTGCTGTGCGGCCTCGCCGTCGTGCCGCTGTTCGCCGCGCGCTCGCTGGCTGCGATGGGGGCGCTGATGATCCTCGCGGGACTGCCGATCGCCCCGACCTTCGCCGCGCAGTACCTGCTCCTCGACCGCGTCTCGATACCCGGCACCGCGACCGAGACCTTCGCCTGGAACACGACCGCGATCTTCGCCGGCGCCGCGCTCGGCAACGCGCTCGGCGGCGTCCTGATCGCGGCCTCGAACTATCGCGCGAGCCTCGCCCTGGCGTTCGCCTTCGCGAGTCTCGGCGGCCTGCTCGCCTTCAGTCGCTCACACAATCTGCCCGTGGAATGAGCCACCGGCGAATGCGCTGGCGGGAACTAGGCGGTCGCTGCGGCGCGCCGTTCCTTGATCTGCTCGAAGCGCTTTTCCCAATCGAGGTGCCGCCGCTTGGCGTCACCGATGAATGGGGAGTAGGCGATCGCCCACAGCACGAGCCAGTTGACAGTCTTGGCCGGCTGGCGCAACGGCCGTACGAAGTCGACGAACAGCACGACGCGCGTCTTGTCGGTGTCGTTCCACGCCTCGTGCTCGTAGGTGTCGTCGAAGATCATCGACTTGCCCTCGCTCCAGTGCCGCGTCTCGGTGTCGACGCGGATCGCGCACTTCTCGGCCGGCTCGGGGATCAGCAGGCCGAGGTGGTAGCGCATCACGCCCTTGTAGGGACCGCGGTGCGCCGGCAGGTGCTTGCCGGGCGCGAGGATCGAGAAGAACGCGGTCTTCATCCCCGGGATCTCCTTGCAGAGCCGGGCGGTCTGCGGGCAGCGCGCGCAGTTGGCCTCGGACTTGAAGCCGTAGCCGTAGAGGAAGTAGGTCTTCCAGCGGTCGTCGGTCGTCATCGTCGCCTGGTCGACGGAGATGTCCTGGAAGTTAGGCAGGTCCTCCTGGTCCTCGAGCACGCTGTCGAGCTCGGTACGGATCTGCTGCCAATCGGCTTCGAGCCGCTGCGCCCAGGGGAAGGTCTCGACCTCGAAGAACGGCTGATCGCCGACCAGCGAGGAGCGGCCGAGCCAGCGTTCGAGGGGGGCCAGCGTCCGCTCGCCGAGGGCGACGGTCCAGCTGACGATGTTCTCCCTGAGGCTGGCCATGACGCGTCGAGCGCGAATCCTATTACGGTCGCCCTCGCGCGCTGCTGTCAGTGAGCGCTAGCGGCGGCGGCCGTGCTGACCCGGCACGTGGTCGACGGTCACGCTGACCGTCGAGGAGAGTCCATCGGCGTAGGTTGCCACCGCGCTGATCGTGTGCTGACCGAGCGCGATCTTGCGCGCGCCCTGCCAGTTGATCTGGCCGCTCAGCGTGTCGCCGGACTGGTGCGCGTCCTGGCGGTTGAAGTTGAGGATCGTCTTGCCGTCCTCGCGCAGCTGGATTTGCGTCACGCGGCGCCCCTTGCCACTCGCCTTGGCGGCCAGCAGCAAGGGCCCGCTGTAGGTCTGTCCCGGGCCGGGATCCATCAGCGTCACGCGTGGGCCGTTGAAGTTGCCGCACGACCCGCTGAGCTGATCGCCGTGTTCGGACTCCTTCTGGAAGGCCGCGAACGCCGGCTTTGGCTTCAGCGACGTGCTCATCAGGCCGTAGTGGTCGTTGAAGGCGCTGGCGCTGGCGAAGTCGACCATGTCGAACCAGATCGCCGCCGTCACATAGGAGTACTGCGGCTGGGCGAAGCAGTGATAGGCCTCCTTGAGATAGGTCGCCTGGGTATCCTCGCTGACCCCGGCGACCTGCTTGCCGGCGATCGTGCAGCCGCTGTCGTTGCCGGCTGTCGACCAACCGAGCTCGGTCATGATGATCGGCTTTGACCCCGCGCCGTGGGCGACCATCACCGAGTGCACGCTTGTGAAGCCGAGGAACGAGCCGCCGCTGATCGTCTGGCCGCCGGAGTCGAAGCCAAAGCTGTAGGGGGACGCGTTGCCGCCGCAGCCATCGTCGTTGTGGACGGCGACGGCGTCGAAGGCGTTGCCGCCGCCGTTGTTGTAGACCGCCTCTAGGTAGCCGTAGTCGTTTGCCGCGAGGCCGCCGAGCAGCACCATCGAGTTCGGGTCGACCGCCTTGATCGAGGAGTACGCGGCTTCGAGCAGGCCGACGTACTGGGGGACGCTGCCCGTCCACCAGCCCTGGTCATTCTCCTCGTTCCAGATCTCCCAGGCCGTCACCGACGGACCCAAGGCGTTTGCCAGGTAATCGAGAAATGCGCCGTAGGTCTGATCGTTGGTGGGCGGCGCCGACGGGTTTGACGAACCGCTGGCCCACGACGGCGTCAGGACAACGTCGACGTCGACCTTGGTTCCGGCCGGCAGCGCCGCGAAGAACGCGCGGTAAGCGTCGATCTGGCCGGCGACGTAACCGCCCGGGGTCGGCTCGATCGTGCTCCAGTTGACGAACACGCGCACCCAGGCCGGATGTAGTTTGTCGATTTTCGTCTCGATCGCCGCGTTGGCGGCCGGCGTGTTGAAGAAGCCGGCCACGTTGAGCCCATCCTCGGCCGCCGGTGCCGAGCTCGTCGAGCCGAGCGCCAGCCCCGCCACGGCGCAGACCGCGCCGGCCAGGGCAATGTTGCGGAGCCGAGAAAGCGAAAACTTGAGCGGTCGCAAGCCTCGTTGCATGAGACCTGTATCGACTGCATTTGGTTCGCTCTCGCAGATTCGCCCTCAACCTGGACGCACGATCGGTACTCAATCCTGGACGGACGATCGGGTCAACGCTGGACGGACGACCGGTATGTTCAGGCCGGGGCAGCCGCCAGCTTGGCGGCCTCGATCAGGTCGAGCACCGAGCGCTCGTCGCCGTCGCGCAGCAGAGCGATCGGATCCGGTTCGCCGGCGACGATCGACTCGAAGAACTCCTTGCGCTCCTGAAACGTCGGCAGCGTGGCCTTTGCCCAGCCCCGGGCGTCGTTGAGCAGCACCGCCAGCCGGGCGTACTCCTCGCCGAACAGCTCGGCGATCTCGCGCTTCATCCGTTTGGCGAGCGCCGGGGAGGCGCCGGCTGTGGAGATCGCGATCGCGAGCGGCCCGCTGCGTACGATCGCCGGCAGGATGAAGTTGCACAGCGGCGGCACGTCGGCGACGTTGACGAGCATCGCCCGCGCCTCGGCGTCCTCGTGCACGGCGATGTTGACCTCGCTGTCGCCGCTGGCCGCGATCACGAGAAACGCCCCTTCGAGGTCGTCGGGCTCGTACTCGCGCTGCGTCCACTCGATCGATCCCTCGGCTGCGAGCGCGGCAAGCTGGCGCTGCGCTTGCGGGCAGACGAGGCTCACGGCGGCGCCACAGACGAGCAGCCCCTCGACCTTCTCGAGCCCGACCGCGCCGCCGCCAACGACCAGGCAACGCCGTCCGGCGACTCGCAGGCAGGCGATGTAGAACGGCACCGCGAGCATGTCGCGAACGCAGGACTGGTCACAGATCCCGCGGCGCAGCTGGCAGACGCACTGCTTGCCGGCGTAGGCTTGGGCTGGCATCGACACAGCGTAGCCATCGCTCCCGGGCTGGCGACCAGCGCCCCCGCCCGCCCGCCGCTCAGTGATCGTGCGCTGGCCCGTCGCGCGCGGCGCGGACTCGCTCGAGCGCCTGCGCGAGCTTGGCCTCGGCCTGATCAGGGGCGTAGAAGCGCTCCCGTTCGAGACCGGGCGGCATCAACTGCTGGGAGCTGACGTGGCCCGGGTGGGCGTGCGGGTAGTCGTAGCTCGCGCCGCCGTCCGGGCGCAGCTGGGCCGGCGCTCGCTGCGCGCCGTGCTCGCGGATGTGCTCGCGCGCGGCGCCGAGCGCGACGCCGGCGGCATTTGATTTCGGCGCGAGCGAGAGATAGATCGCGGCCTGGGCTAGCGCGTAGCTGCCCTCCGGCAATCCCACCTGCTCGACCGCCGCCGCTGCGGCGACGGCGACGCTGAGCGCGAGCGGATCGGCGTTGCCGACGTCTTCCGAGGCGAGGATCACCATGCGGCGCGCAATGAAGGCGGGATCCTCACCGCCTTCGAGCATCGTCGCGAGATAGTAGAGCGAGGCATCGGGGTCGCTGCCGCGAGTCGCTTTGATCCAGGCCGAGATCGTCTCGTAGTGGCGCTCGCCCGCGGCGTCGTAGCGCACGATCGCGCTGGCGAGGGCGGCGTCCGCTGCCGCGAGGTCGATCGGCCCGCCACTGCTCGCGGCCAGCTCGAGCGCGCCGAGCGCGATCCGCGCATCACCGCCGCTGCGCGCAGCGAGCAGCTCCGCAGCCGCCGGATCGAGTGACGTCCCGGCGAGCTCGCCGCGCGCTTCGGCGCGCTCGAGCAGGGCGCGGATGTCGGCGGCGGCGAGCGCTTCGACGCTGTACACGCGCAGCCGCGAGAGCAGCGCGGAGCTGACGCCGTGGCGCGGGTTCTCGGTCGTGGCGCCGATCAGCACCACGAGCCCCTCCTCGACGGCGCGCAGCAGCGCGTCCTGCTGTGGCCGGTTGAAGCGGTGGATCTCGTCGAGGAAGAACACGGTGGCGCCGTGTCGCTGGCGCGCCCGCTCGATTACCGCCCGGACCTCGGCGCGCCCGGCTTCGATCGCGCTGTGCTCCTCGTATGCGGCGCCGCCGGAGCGGGCGATGATCCGCGCCAGCGTCGTCTTGCCCGAGCCGGGCGGGCCGTGGAGGATCATCGAGTGCAGCTGCCCGCTCTCGATCGCCCGGCGCAGCGGCGTGCCGGGTGCGAGCAGCGCGCGCTGGCCGACGATCTCCTCGAGCGTCTGCGGGCGCATCCGCACGGCGAGCGGTTCGCGACGGCCGGACTCGCCCGCACTCTCTTCGAACAAGCGCTCCATCGCTAGGAGCCGACCGCGCGGCCGAGGATCACGATGTCGGCGGGGCGTCCGTCGAGCCGGGTCACACCGGGGAGCAGTCCCCACCGCTCGAAGCCGGCGTCGCTGAACAAGGTGATGCTTGCCGTGTTGTGGCCGAATATCACTCCCACGAGCCGCTCCAGCGCGAGCCCCGGCGCCTGCTCGATCGCGTGGTCGAGCAGCAGTCGGCCGTAGCCGCTACGTCGCCGCGCGGTGTCGACGTAGACGCTCACCTCGGCGGTGATCGAGTAGGCCGCGCGGTCCTTGTAATCCTCCAGACTGAGCCAGGCGATGACCTGCCCGTCCTCTTCGAGCACCCAACACGGGCGGCGCGCCGGATCGTGGCGGCCCAGCCACGACCGTCGCTGCGCGAGCGTCACCGGCTCGAGATCGGCGGTCGAGGTTCGCGTCGGAATCGTCGCGTTGTAGATCGCGACGATCGCGGCGAGGTCAGCTGACGTGGCGTGGCGGATCAGTGGCGAGTCCCGGCTAGGACCAGCGACTGTAGCGGGCCGCGCCGACGATCGGCAGCGGCTCGGGCGCTGGCCGGCCACCGTAGGATTTGGGGGTGGGCGACGCGTTCCAAGCCGAGGCGGTCGAACTATTGCGGAGCCTGATCCGCTTCAACACCGTCAACCCGCCCGGCAACGAGCGCGACGCGCAGGAGTTCCTCGCCGGGGTGCTCTCGGCAGCCGGCTTCGAGTGCGAGCTGCTCGGCCGCACGGCGGAGCGCCCAAATCTCGTCGCGCGCCTGGGCGGTGACGCTCCCGGGCCGACGCTGTGCCTACTTTCGCACGTCGACACCGTGCTGGCGACCGTCGGCGAGTGGTCTCACGACCCGTGGTCGGGTGACCTCGCCGACGGCTGCGTCTGGGGCCGCGGCGCGATCGATATGAAGAGTCAGACCGCTGCCGAGGTTGCCGCCGCGTGCTCGCTGTCGCGCAGCGACTGGCGCCCGGGCCACGGCACGCTACTCGTCGTCGTCCTCGTCGACGAGGAGACCGGCGGCGCGGAGGGCGCGCAGTGGCTGACCGCGACGCACCCCGACAAGGTGCGCTGCGACTACCTCGTCAACGAAGGCGGTGGTGGCATCCTCGAATACGCGGGACGGCGGCTGTACTGCCTCGGTTGTGCCGAGAAAGGCGTGTTCCGCTTCGCCCTGCACACCGATGGCGTGGCCGCGCACGCCTCGATGCCGCGGCTCGGCGACAACGCCCTGCTCAAGCTCGCGCCGCTGCTCGAACGACTCGGCGAGCGTCAGCCGTCCTACGACCTCACGGCTGAGCCGCGCGCGTTCCTGCAGGCGATCGGGGTGCTGGACCCCGCTTCGATCGGGGACGCCGCTGAGGATGTCGCCGCGGCGCTCGAGCGCCTGCGCGCCGCCGACCCACGGCTGGTCCCACTGATCGAGCCGATGCTGGGCGTCTCGCTGGCGCCGACGCGCGTGTTCGCCTCGGACAAGATCAACGTGATCCCTTCGCAGGCCCGCCTGCAGGTCGACTGCCGCGTTCCCCCCGGCCTCGGCGAGGCCGAAGCGCTGGCGCGGATCGAAGAGGTGCTCGGCAGCGACGGCTACCGCCTCGAGTGGACCGAGCAGGTGATCGGGAACCGCTCGCCGATCGACTCCCCGATGGCCGACTTCATTCGCGGCTGGATCGCCGAGCAGGACCCTGCGGCCACCGTTGTTCCGACGGTGCTCCCCGGTTTCACCGATTCGCGGACCTTCCGCGACGCCTTCCCGGAGTGCGCGGCCTACGGCTTCTTTCCGCACCTCGTAACGACCCGCTTCGACAACGATCCGCTGGTCCACAGCGCCGACGAACGCATCGATGTCCGCGATCTGGCGTTCGCCACGACCTTCTTTCGCGCCCTCTGCGAGGCGATGCTCGGCTGACCCCGCGACACCCCGGCCGGACCCGCCGGACGCCCAATAGACTGGATGGACGATGTTCGAGCGGATTGACCACGTCGGGATCGCTGTCGCTGAGCTCGAGCCGGCCCTGTCGCTCTACAGCGAGTACTTCGATGTCGAGCTCGTGCACCGCGAGCTGCTGTGCGACGGTGGCATCGACGCGGCGATGGTTCGCGCTGGGAGCGGCCAGCTCGAGTTCATCGCGCCGCTGGTCGGCGGCACGGCGCTCGCCCGCTTTCTCGACAAGCGCGGTCCCGGCATGCACCACGTGGCCTACGCGGTCGACGACATCGAGGCAGCGCTGGCGACGCTCCGCGCTCGCGCCGTGGCGCTGATCGACAAGGCGCCCCGCCCCGGGATCCACAACTCGCTCGTCGCCTTCGTGCACCCGAGCAGCTGCGCCGGCGTGCTGACCGAGCTTGTCCAGGCGGTCCACTGATGGCGGTGCCGCGCTATCAGAAGATCTCGATCGGCTTCGCCGGCGGCCAGGTGCTGGCGGCCCGGGTCGCGGTCGCCGACCTCGAGTCGCTGACTGCCGCACTGGCCGCCGGTGGCGGTTGGCACGAGCTGGCCCTTGAGGACGGGAGTGTCCGCCTCGAGCTCTCGCAGGTGGCCTATGTGCGCGTCGACTCGGACGAGCCGCGCGTAGGCTTCGGCGCCTGACTGCGTCGCGGCCGTGGGCTCGCTCGACCTTGAGCTGCTGCGCCGGGCGCGCACACTCGGGCACACCGTCCAGCGCGAGCGAGCGGTCGCCCAGTTCTCGGCGCTCGGAGCGCACGCGGCGGTCTGGCTCGCGCTCGGCGCAGCCGCCTCGCTAGCGGCACCGGTCGAGCGGCGGCGACGCTGGCGCGTCGGAACGGCGACCGTCGCGGGAGCCTACGCCCTGAACACGGCGCTGAAGTTCGCCGTCGGGCGTCCGCGGCCTGAGCTCCCGGGGCTGCCGCCGCTGGTCCGCACGCCGACCGAGCTGAGCTTCCCGAGCGCGCACGCCACGACCTCGTTTGCCGCTGCTCGCGCCTATGCCTGGGCCGGCGCGCCCACGGTGCCGCTCTACGCCCTCGCCGCCTCGCTCGCCGCCTCGCGCCTGTACCTCGGTGTTCACTACCCTTCGGACGTCGTCGCCGGGGCGTTGCTCGGGAGTGCGCTCGGCGCACTTGCCGCCCGATGAAGATCGGCATTGTCGGGCTGCCGAACGCTGGCAAGTCCTCGCTCTTCAACGCGCTGACGCGGGCCGGCGCCGAGGCTGCGAACTACCCCTTCACGACGATCGAGCCGAACGTCGCGATCGTGCCGGTGATCGACGAGCGGCTCGACGCGCTCGCCGCGCTGCTGGGCGCCAGCGAGGTCGTCTACGACACGATCTCCTTTCACGACATCGCCGGCCTGGTCGCCGGCGCGCATCGCGGCGAGGGACTCGGCAACCGCTTCCTGGCCAACATTCGCGAGACCGACGCGATCCTGCACGTGGTCCGCTGCCACCACGACGCGAGCGTCGTGCACCCCGACGGCCGCGTCGACCCGATCGCCGACATCGAGACGATCGAGACGGAGCTCGCGCTCGCCGATCTCGAGCAGGCCGAGCGGCGACTGGACCGCGTTACCCGCGTGGCACGTGGCGGTGATCGCGCAGCGATTGTCGAAGAGGCCTGGCTGCGCGAGCTGGTGGCGGCGCTGCAGTCCGGCCGCCCCGCGCGGAGCGTGCCGCCGCCGGCCGAAGCGGCGGACGCGATGCGCCAGCTCGGCCCGATCACCGCCAAGCCGACGCTCTTTGTCGCAAACGTCGATGAGGGCTCGGAAGCGGTGCCGCCGGCGATCGCCGCGCACGCCGTCGCGCAGGGCGCGAGCGCGGTCGCCGTCTCGGCCCGCGTCGAGGCCGAGCTCAGCGAGCTCGACGCCGAGGATGCCGCCTCGATGCGCGCCGAGCTCGGGGTCGGCGAAGCCGGCCTCGCGCGTGTCGTTCGCGGCGCATTCGAGCTGCTCGAACTGAACGCTTTCTTCACCGCCGGCGAGGACAAGCCGGCGCAGTCGTGGCATCTGCATCGCGGGCTCACCGCATGGCACGCCGCCGGGCAGATCCATTCGGACATCCAGCGCGGCTTTGTCCGCGCCGAGGTCGTCGGCTGGCAGGAGCTGCTCGACGCAGGCGGCTACGCCGGTGCGCGCGAGCGCGGCGTGCTGCGACTCGAGGGACGCGACTACGTGATGCGCGACGGCGACGTGATCACGGTCAAGTTCACGCCCTAGGCGGTCGGCTAGAAGCCGGCCGCGTGCCCGGCGCGCACGATCCGCTCGGCCATCTTGCGGTTGGCCTCGTCGATCATCTCACCGTCGAACAAGGTCGCTCCGCCGTCTGCAGCCGCCAACGACGCGAGCATCGCGCTGGCACGCTCGAACTCCCCTTGCGAGGGTGTGAAGAGGTCGTTGACCACCGGGATCTGGCTCGGATGGATCGTCCACTTGCCGTCGAGACCGAGCGCCCGCGCGATCTTGGCGCGGGCGGCGAGACCGCCGGTGTCGTCGATCCGGCCGTAGGGCCCGTCGATCGCCTGGATGCCGGCAGCGCGCGCCGCGAGGACGATGCGCGTGTAGACGTAGTTGAGGTGATCGCCCGGGTAGCCGTCGGGCGCGCCGCCGATCGTCGTGACCGGAATTCCGACGTTCGCGCTGTAGTCACCGGGGCCGAAAATCAGCGTCTCCACCCGCGGCGAGCAGGCGGCGATCGATTCGCAGGCGATCAGCCCGCTGGCGTCCTCGATCTGCGCCTCGATGCCGATCCGTCCCGGTTCGAGGCCCACGGCCAGCTCGATCTGTCCGAGCAGCCGATCGGTCATCTGGACGTCGGCGGGGCTGCGTACCTTGGGCACCATCACGGCGTCCAGATGCTGGCCGGCCTGTTCGACGACGGCGATCAGGTCGCGGTAGTAGTGGGGCGTGTCGGTGGCGTTGACGCGCACAACGACCGTCACCGCGCCGAAGTCGAGCGTCTTGAGCGCCTCGATCACCTGCGCGCGAGCGACTTGCTTCTGCTCTGCGGCGGCGCCGTCTTCGAGATCGAGGAAAACCTCGTCGGCGCCGAGCGTCGGCGCCTTCTCGAGGAAGCGCTTGTTGGTGCCGGGCACGGCGTGGCAGGTGCGACGTGCGCGTACTGGACGCTCGCTCATCTCGGGCGATCGTAACGGGCCTCGCTGGTCGCGGCATGGTAGTACTGAGCGATGACGCGACAGCAAGGCCGCCCCGATGGCGCCGGCGAGAGCACCGACGCCCAGCGCGTGGCGCCCTATCTCGACGCGATTCGCGACTATGCCGCGCGCGATCCGGCGCGGCTGCACATCCCGGGGCACAAGGGCGGGCCCGGCGCCGACGCCGAGCTGATCGCCGTGATCGGTGCTGCCGCGCTGCGCCACGACATCCCGGCGCTCACCTGGGGTGTCGACGTCGGCCCGACGCCGACGCCGTTCGACCGTGCCCAGCAGCTCGCGGCTGCGGCGTGGGGTGCGGCGCGCACCTGGTTTCTCGTCAACGGCGCCTCGCAGGGAAACCTCGCGGCGGGACTTGCGCTCGCGCACTCCGGCGACGAGGTGGTGCTTCAGCGCAACGGCCACTCGAGCACGATCGACGCGCTCGTACTGTCGGGCCTTCGCCCGACGTTCGTCGCGCCGGAGGTCGACGAGGAGCTGGGCATCGCCCACTGCGTGCTGCCACGCAAGCTCGATCAAGCGCTCAGCGCGACGCCGCGGGCGACCGCCGCGTGGATCGTCACGCCGACCTATTTCGGCGCCGTCGCCGACGTGCGCGGGCTGGTCGAGGTGGCACACTCGCACGGCGTGCCGCTGATCGTCGACGAGGCCTGGGGCGCGCATATGGCATTCCACGAGGATCTTCCGGAACACGCCCTCGCGGCGGGCGCCGACCTGGTCATCTCGAGCACCCACAAGATCGTCGGCAGCCTGACGCAGTCGGCGATGCTCCATCTCGGGGAGGGCGAGTGGATCGACGCCAATGTCGTCGATCGCTGCGTGACGCTGACCGAGTCGACGAGCCCGAACTCGTTGCTGCTCGCCTCGCTCGACGCCGCGCGCCGGCTCGCCGCCACGCACGGGCACGAGCTGATCGCCGAGACGCTGGCCGCGGTCGCCGTGGCGCGCGCACAGATTCGCGAGATCCCTGGACTGGACGTGCTCGACGAGCGCTTCGTCGGCCGCGCCGGGGTCTTCGCCTACGATCCACTGCGCTTGGCCGTGGACGTGAGAGGACTCGCAGTCGACGGTTACGAGCTGGCCACCTTGCTGCGCGAGGCCGGCGACATCAACCTCGAGCTCGCGGGGCAGAACGTCGTCGTTGGCGTGTTCGGTCTCGGCGGCGACGCTACACCGCTCGCCGAGCGCTTCGTTGCAGCGCTGCGGCGCGTCGCTGAACGGGTCGGCCTGGACGCCGGAACGGCGGCCGGGAGCTTCGCGCCGCCGCCGCCCTGGGGCGAGCTCGTGATGACCCCGCGCGAGGCCTTCCTCGGCACGCAGGAGGTGATCCCTGCGGCGCAGGCCGTAGGGCGGGTGGCCGCCGAGTCACTGGCGACCTACCCGCCTGGGATCCCCAACGTGCTGCCCGGCGAGCGCCTCACGGCGGCGACGCTCAACTACATCGCGCGCACGCTCGAGCTCGGCGGCAGCGTGCGCGGTGCCAGCGACCGCCAGCTCCACACCGTTCGCGTCGTCGCCTAACTGTAGTTCCTAGGTCTCGAGTCGCCTCGCGAGCGCCGCCATGCCGAGCGAGCGAGCGGCGCTGGCGCCGGCGAGGCGGTCGGTGCCGGCGTCAGCCGGCAGGGCCAGTGGAACGCTCTGCAGCGTCGCGATCTCGCGGAATACTCTCAGCTCCGCCTCCTGCTCCTGCAACGCGGCGGCGATCCGCGGACGCAACGTCTGACGCGCCGCGAGCACTCCTTCGAGTGTTCCGTGCTCGCTCAGCAGCGCCGCGGCGGTCTTGGCGCCGATTCCCCTCGCGCCGGGCAGCCCGTCGGAGGGGTCGCCGCGGAGCGCGATCAGGTCGGGAATCTGCGACGGCGTCACGCCGCTGCGGGCGATCACGCCGCGCTCGTCGATCTCCCCTGGAGGCGCGTTGCGCAACAGTTCGAGCACGCTGGTGTGCGCGTCGACGGCCTGAAACAGGTCGCGGTCGCCGCTACAGATCAGCGTGCGTCCGCCCTCCACCCGCTCGAGTCGTGAGGCCGACCAGAGCAGATCGTCGGCCTCCAGCTCGTCGTGGCCACAGACGGTCCAGCCAAACGCCCCGAGCAGCTCGCCGGCGAGATCCCACTGTGCGCGGAGCTCGTCGGGCATCGGCTCGCGATGGGCGTGGTAGGCGGGGTATAGGGCGACGCGGTAGCGGGCCTCCTCGGCCCCGAAGCAGCAAACAACGGCGCGCGGCGCACAGGCATCGCTCAGCGCGAGGACCGTGTTGACGGTCCCGAGCAGCGCGCCGACGGCGAGGCCACCGGTTCCCCTGATCGAGCGTGGCAGGCCAAAGAATGAGCGGTACATCAGCCACGGCGTGTCGACCGCAAGCAGAGGCGCCACTACGGCGTCCCTCCGGTTTCCCCGTATGAGCCGGTGCCGCCAGATGAGCCGCTCGCACCGCTCGCACCGCTACCGCCGTCTGTCGGCGCACCGGTCGGACGGGCGCACGCCGCATCCCAGCCAGCCGGCGGCGTCCCCGAGCGGCCCGTCACATCGAAGCAGGCCCAGGTGCTGGGCAGGCCAAGGGCCTGCTCGAGCTGGTTGATCGCTTCGAGTGTCCCGTCGAGTAGCTTGCCGAGCTTCTTCTTGGCGCCGGTGAGCGGCAGCTTGATCGGGCCGAAACGTGAGCTGTCATAGGGATCGAGCACTGCCACCAGCCACGGTTCCGGCGCCGCGCCGAGCATGGCGTTCTCGATGTTCTCGGTCTCGCCGCCCGAGCTGGCGAAGTAGTACGTGGTGACCGGGATGCTGTTGTAGGTCACGACCTGTCCGGCGGTCGCCGCAACGGCGGCGCTCGTGGCCGCTGTCTCGACGCCGAACCCGTCGTACTGCTGGGACCGCGTGTCGCTGTAGAGGTCGAACTCCGAGCCGAACTTGGTCGTGATCGCGTAACTGCGCGCGGCGACCGCCTGGGCCTCGAGCTCGGCCGGCTGCCAGCTCGCGGAGCTCTCTGCCGGGACGACGCCGCTGACGTAGCTCTCGAGCTCGACGACGTTGACGACGTCGATCGCCGAGTGGTGGCTGACGAGCTCGAGGGAACCGTCATAGCTGCCGTTCTTGACGCCGTTGAGAGCTCTGCCGCGCAGCGTCAGCGCTCCCGGTCCGCTGATCAGAGCCGGCGCGGACAGCGTCGCGAGTCGTTGCCGGCGCGAGTTCTCGAGCTCGATCCGTCCGCCGCTCCGCGGCACCGCACGGTAGCTGGCGGAAACCCCGAGACGCCTCGTGTTGGCGAGCGCTGCACCGCTGAAGCTGACGCTTCTGCGACCGCTCTGCAGAAGGACGGCGACGGTTTGCGTCGCTGGCAGCTGGGCGATCGCGGTGCCGGTGTAGTAGTGGGCGAGGATCTGCTGATAGCTGTAGCCGTGCACTGCAAGCCCTTCGGCGCCGACCTGGCTCATCCCGACGCCGTGCCCATCGCCGGCGCCATCGATCACTAGCATTGGCCGAGCGTGCGCGGCCGACGCTGCGACGAACATGCTGGCGGCGCTCAGGGCGGTTGCCAGGGTGCGCGAGCCCACCAAAGGAAACGGTAACGATGACCGAGGCGGAAGTTCTCGCGTCTGTTCATAAGGAGCTTTTGATCGGCGGTGTCTGGCGGCCGGCTGAGGGCGGGGCGTCGATCGCCGTCGAGGATCCGGCGACCGGTGAGAAGTTGTGTGAGATCGCTGACGCGAGTGCGGCCGACGCTGTCGCGGCGCTCGACGCGGCGGCCTCGGCGCAGCAGACCTGGGGCACGCACGCGCCGCGCGAGCGGGGCGAGATCCTGCGGCGCGCGTTTGAGCTGGTCGCTGAGCGGTCTGAGGAGCTGGCGCTGTTGATGACGCTCGAGATGGGCAAGTCGATTGCCGAGTCCCGCAGCGAGATCGCCTACGCGAACGAGTTCTTGCGCTGGTTCAGCGAGGAGTCGGTGCGGATCGACGGCCGCTACACGGTGAGCCCTGACGGCGCGACGAGACTGATCACGCTCAAGCAGGCCGTCGGGCCGTGCCTGTTGATCACGCCGTGGAACTTTCCCCTCGCGATGGGCACGCGCAAGGTGGCGCCGGCGATCGCCGCTGGCTGCACGATGGTCGTCAAGCCGGCGCAGCAGACGCCGCTGTCGATGCTCGCGCTTGCCGCGATCCTCGAGCAGGCCGGCCTTCCGCCGGGAGTGCTGAACGTGCTCACGACCTCCGATGCGGCCGTGACGGCCCCGCTGTTCGACGATTCGCGTCTGCGCAAGCTGTCTTTCACCGGCTCGACCGAGGTCGGACGGGTGCTCGCGGCCAGGGCGATGGGCAGGGTACTCCGTGTCTCGATGGAGCTCGGTGGCAACGCGCCGTTCCTCGTCTTCGAGGACGCCGACCTCGATGCGGCGGTTGACGGCGCGATGCTCGCCAAGTTGCGCAACATCGGCGAAGCGTGCACGTCGGCCAACCGCTTCTACGTGGCCGCGCCGCTGGCCGACGAGTTCGCGCAGCGGCTCGCCAAGCGTATGGAGAAGCTGCGTCTCGGTCGCGGGACCGAGCCAGACACCGACCTCGGCCCGCTGATCGATGAGACGCAACGGCGCAAGGTGCATGAGCTGGTCGAGGATGCCCTCGCGCGTGGCGCCAGCCTGCTGACCGGCGGTGAGCCACTCGACGGCCCCGGCTACTTCTACCGCCCGACCGTCCTCACCGACATCGCCCCGGATAGCCGCCTGCTGTCAGAGGAGATCTTCGGCCCGGTCGCGCCGATCGTCAGCTTCGAGACCGAGCAGCAAGCCCTCGCGCAGGCCAACCGGACCGAGTTCGGCCTCGTCGCCTACGTCTTCACGCGCGACATCGGCCGGGCGGTCAGGGTCACCGAGGGACTCGAGGTCGGGATGGTCGGACTCAACCAGGGCATCGTCTCCAACGCCGCCGCACCATTCGGCGGCACCAAGCAGTCGGGCTTCGGCCGCGAGGGCGGCAACGAAGGAATCAACGAATACCTCGCCGTCAAATACATCGGGCTCGCGCCATAGAGGGGATAGGCCGTAAGCGGGTTTGAAACCGAACACCCCTGCACGCGCTTTCCGCGTAATAGGCGTCTATTGACCGCTCAGTAGGCGAAGCAGCGGCGCATCAGTCGCGCGCCTGAATGTCTGGCACAGTGTGCAAGCGATGGCGCGACTCGTCGATTTACGCAGGACACGCGGGACGTTTGTGGACCTGCTGACGAGCGGCGATTCCGCATGGCAGGCTTCCCAATCCGCTCAAACCGCCCGACGCAGAACCGTCGCCGAGGACATCTTTCTGCGGCTCGTGGTCGGTTGGGAAATGTTCATCTCAGAGTGGTTTATCGGCTGCATAAACCACGATGCAGCCCGTTACAAGCAATCGTTCGAGCGCAGAACGAACAACTGGTTACAGGCCGAGGCGCAAAAGGTCTACGGGCGGTACAACGTAACCTTTCTGCCGCCCACCCTCACGCTCGGACGGTACCCGAGTGTCAACGAAATCCGAGACCTGCTTGATCCGGGCGAGCGGAACATCGAGTTCGTTGATCTTCAGGCCCTCGCTACGCGCGCTAGCGAGGAGCTTGCGCCTAGATACGCCGCCCGCGTTAGCGCGCTGTTAGGTGCTGGCGCCGGCGAGATCGTCGACGCCGCGTTAGCAATCCGAAACGTCCTCGCCCACCGCAGCCGTCGCGCCGTGCGTGAGATGAATGGGTGCGTCGGATCATTCCCGTCCTACCCAATGCTTCGCAAAGACACGATGTCTAGCGACGGTATCGGAACGTATCTCGTTGCACGCACGCCAGGCGGCGAGGCTCGCCTTAGCGTGTTTCGGCGTGAATTTGAACGTATCGCCAACCTTCTGGTGCCCTAACATTTAGTGGCGATGATCACTAGCAGAGGGCCAATTCCTGCTCACGAGCCGCTCTTCTTCTACCGGCCCTACTGGAACGAGCACGTCTTTCTCGCCGAGTACCCCCAACGCGGGCTGTTCGACGTCGCGTTGCTCCGCGGCCGACACCTAGCTCCCCACGCGGCCGGATCCCGCTCCGCCCAGTCCGGCTATTCGGGACGCGAACTCGCCATCGCGCTCGAGGGCGCAGGCGCCCCGTACGTGATCGATCCAGACACGGCGATCCTCGCGGCCGGCGACGAGTCCACCTTTCCCTCGCCGCGGATCGCACTGATGCCGCACGCCCAAGTCCTGGACCTCCCACTGACGAGGTTGTCGTTTACCAGTCCAGACGACCGCCGTTCCTT
>Ga0302325_10001192_pt1 | contig 67802 bp, 54 predicted proteins | sample Palsa_T0_2_FD_201948 | JGI IMG/M metagenome (GOLD analysis project Ga0302325, IMG submission 201948) | Peat permafrost microbial communities from Stordalen Mire near Abisko, Sweden - Palsa_T0_2 | ecosystem: Environmental > Terrestrial > Soil > Palsa > Peat permafrost | place: Sweden: Abisko...
CGCCGAAACATGCCGAAAACGTGGCGGACGGCTCCGTAACCCCAACTTCCGTCCCGGCGACTTTCGCGGTGTAGCCGGACATGAAATGATACATGGCCTGTTCGGGCGTAAGCTTCGAGACGGGTGGCAGGACGCCAAACGCATCGCAAGTCAGGAAGATGATGTCGGTCGGATGCCCGGCGACGCACGGGAGTTTCGCGTTGCGGATGAACTCGATCGGATAGGCGCCCCGTGTGTTCTGCGTAATGCGGGTGTCGTGGAAATCGACGTGATGCCCTTCGTCGTCGAAGATCACATTTTCCAGGACCGAACCGAACTGGAGCGCTTGGAAGATATCGGGCTCACTCTCCGGTGTGAGATCGATCGTCTTGGCGTAACAGCCGCCTTCGATATTAAAGATGCCATCGTCCGCCCAGACGTGTTCATCATCGCCGATGAGCCGCCGCTTTGGATCGGCCGAGAGCGTCGTCTTGCCGGTTCCGGACAGGCCGAAGAGCACGGAAGACTTGTTGGTGCGCGGGTCGGCAGTCGCCGAGCAGTGCATCGAGAGCATCCCTTGCTTTGGCATGAGGTAATTCATGATCGTGAAGACACCCTTCTTCATCTCGCCGGCGTATTCGGTGCCGAGGATGACCATTTCACGATCCTCGAACGACAGATCAATCGTGGTTTTCGACGTCATATTCTGCGTCAAGCGATTGGCCGGGAACTCGCCCGCGTTGAAGATGGCGTAATCCGGCTCGCCGAACGCGGCGAGTTCCTCACGCGTCGGGCGGATGAGCATATTGTGCATGAAGAGCGCGTGATAGGGCCGCGAGCAGATGATGCGGATTTTCAAACGATGCCGCGGATGCCAGCCGGCGAAGCCGTCGACAATATACAGCCGTTCGCGCGTGTTCAGATAGTCGAGCGCGCGTTCCCGATTGATGCGAAACGAATGTTCGGCCATTGGAGCGTTCACCGGTCCCCACCAGACGTCGTTTTCAGACGCCGGATGTTTGACCACGCGCTTGTCTTGCGGCGAGCGGCCGGTTTTTTCGCCGGAGTAGGCGATCAATGCGCCGCTGTCGGAAATCGCGGAGCCCTTTTCGTAGCGGATGGCGTCCTGATAAAGACGGGCGGGCGCGGCATTGTGCAGCACATTCCGAACTTCGAGGCCGTATTTTGAAAGGTCGATGGTGGTCATGGTATGGCGTTGTTTTCGTTTTTTGAACGGACTTCGGTAAGCCGCGTGTTGGGCCCGCTTGGGAGGGGCTGGCGTCGCATGGAATCGGCCCGCGCTCCTCAAGCGGCCCTGTCGGAGCAGCGGGGCGGGACGGCGCACGAACAAGGTGGGCGCCTGGCTCGACGGCGTGACCTTTCCCTTCGCCTGGCTACGGCGCCGCCTCCAGCCGCGGCCTTTGCACGCTGGCCAGCAGGGGCAGCGCGATGCCCCAGGCGAGGAGGACCTGGAGGAGGATGAGCACGTGAAAATAGGAAAAGGCCGCGCCGCCCGGCACCGTCCAGTGGCCCCAGGTCGCGGGCAGGTGATCCTTGATCCAGCCGCCGGCGAGCGCGCCCAGCGAGCCGATCACACCCGTGGTCGACCAGTGCACGGCCATGGCCACGGTGCGACCGCCGCCCGGGGTGAGCGCCTGGGTAAAGCGGTACTGGCAAAGTTGCATCCCGGCGTAGCATCCGCCGATGATCAGCGATGACGCGCTCATGAGGAGGACCGGCTGTGGGACGCGGCCGACGAGAGGCAGCATGAGCGGAGCAGGTGAAGCAAAGAACCACCCGAGGGTGAACAACGGGCCAACTGTGGCAAGAGACATCGCCACCCGTCGAACGCCGAAGATGTCGATCCGATGTCCGATGAGATGCGACCAAAGGATTGCCCCCAACGCCGAAAACAGGATCAGGCACGATGCTTCCGAGTAGGTGGCGCCAAACGCCTGGTGCAGGTAAACGACATTGAAGAACCCCGGCATGCCGTTGAAATAGCCGGGAAGAGCCAATGCCGCTGTCCATGCACCCATGGCCAGGGTCACGCGCCGGAAATCGCGGCTGCGCAGCGGGACCAGGAGCCGGCGCCAGGGCGACTGACCCGGTGCGCTGCGCAGTTGCGGCGGCTCCGTGACGCCGATGTGGACGAGGATATCGCCGATGCCGAAGGCGGCGGCGAGGGCGAAGACGACCGTAAAGCCCAGCAGACTGCCCGGGCGACGATTGGCGTCATCCAGGATACGACCGTAGGAAAGCGCGGCCAGCAGCACCACGCCGGAGAGGAAGCGCTGCCGGCCGCCCCAGAACCGCCCTGCGCGCCCGGCTGGCAGGAGATCGGCCATCCAACTCAGCCACGGCGCGGTGGCGGCGTTGCCGAGACAATCGCTCAACCCGAGCGCCACGATGAGCACCACTACCCAGTGCGCTTGGCCTGCCGGCCAGAGGAGCGGCAGAAAAGCCGGCACCAACCAGAGCGAACGATGGGTAATGGCCACCGTGGCCCAGAAGGGCTTTCGCCAGGGGAGTCGCTCCACAAAGAAGGCCGACGGCAATTGCGCGAACATGGCCGCCTGCCGGACCGCTCCCATCAACCCAAGCTGAAAACCGCTCGCATGGATGGCCTGCATAAAGAGCGGCAATGGCAGACCATAAACCGCCACCAACCAGACGGTGCCAAGCGCGCCCGCGGCGATGTTCCTCCGCATCGAACTTTCGAGCTCACGCTCGGAAAGCGGGACGGCGGCGCTGCTGGAGGACCGAAGGTCGATGTCTAGTACGGCTTGGCGATGACGCGCCGCTGCGGATCGAGGGCGCCGGTCGCTTGGAAAATCGAAGCCGGCGAGACGTTTTTCAGTTCGTACCCTTTCAGAACAAATTCGGGATAAAACCCATTGCTGGCGGGCTCATACACGGTATCGCCCGAAAAAGAGCCGTAGAGCTTGTACTCGTAACCGTTGTCGCTGCCCAGTTTTCCCAGCTCGCGATCGGGCGCGAGTTTTTGCTGTTCGTTGAGCATGACCATGCGCGCTTTGGCCCACGACTCGCCCGGCTTGCGAATGAAACCCCAGAATTTGTAGTCCACCTTGTAGTAGCGCCGGCCGATGAAGTAATCCCCCGGTGGCTCGGCCGCAATTTCCGCGAGCATGGTCTTGCGGCTTTGCTGGTTGGGATCGCCCGTGGCGCAACCGGAGAAAATGAAAAGGACGATCGGGAAAAGGGCGAGGACGGAAAAGGACCGAAGGATCATGGATGAGAATTCTTACACGCCCTTGGAGAGCAGGCCTAGCTTGGCGAGGACCGGTTCGATCCATTCCGCGAGCGCGTCTTCCTTGAGCGATTGCGGCTCGGGAATGGAACCGAACACGCGCCACGACTCGGTGTGGCCGGCGGATTCGCCGGGGGCCAGCGTGCGCAGCGGACTGAGGGTTTCGATCTCGAGCATTTGCGCGTTGCTGAAAGTCTCGAAATTGGATCCGAAATCGGGGTAGATGGCGCCGGGCTCGAACTCCACGAGCTTGACGAAGAGAATGCTGCGGTTGAGGTACCCGATCCACTTCATCTGGTGCTGGAGGCCGAGCTTCGTCGGCGAACTGTGCGGCGTCTGCCGCAACGTGATGAACTGGCGGCCCCAGCGCCAGCGCTCGTCCGCCGTATCGGTATATGGCCAGAGCACCTGGAGACAGTTGGGCAGAAGATCGCGCGGATGCTGGCCCATCGGCGGGCGCGGGATGATCTCGAGACCGCCAGCGTCCATGACGGTGGCGCCCCAGGTGGCGAGCCTGACCGGCGCCGATCCTTGGTTGGTGGCACGATGGTCGAGGGTCACTTGCGAGGAGTCCTCGGCCAGCGTTACGGTGAGCGTTTTCTGGATGTGCCAGGGCGCGACCGCGGCATTCTCGAGCCGCACGCCGTTGGGCAGGATCTCGTGGTTCACCGGAAAGTTGTCCGGAAAGTAACTGCGCTCGTCCTCCGGCGCGAGCCAGAGGCGATGGCCGCCGCGCTGCACCCAGATGTCTTCGCCGCTCCGGCCGAGTTCTTCAGCGTTGGTCTTGAGCACGTTTTTGCCCCCCGGAAGATGCTGGTAGGAAATCACGCGCGGCCCCACGTCGAGCGTCACCACCAACTCCGCGTGATCGTTGGCGATGCGGAGGCAATTTGGCCAGCCGCCGAAGGCCATGGGTTCAATCTTCATCGACGTCCTTGCGCACCTTGGCCAGCAATGCCGGGTGCCGTTGAAGCTGCTGGGTGAGGGCCTCGATGGCGCGGACCGTGGGGGGGCTGATGTGGTGTTCCATACCTTCCACATCGTGATAGATGACCTCGCCGTCGAGGCCAAGGAGTTTAAGAAAATCGGTCAACAATTGGTGACGGCGGGTGATATTGCGGGCCAGCGCCTCCCCGGCGGTGGTCAGGGCGAGGCCGCGATATTTTTCGTATTTGAGCAGGCCCTCGGCATCGAGCCGCTGGACCATGTTGGTCACGCTGGCCTGGGAGATTCTCAAGCCCGCGGCGATGTCCACGACGCGGGCGTAGCCCTTGGTATTGATGAGTTCGAGAATGCGCTCGAGATAATCCTCCATCGCGGCGGAACTGCGCGCGGGCGGGCGGCTGGAGAATTTGACGGGCATGGGCGCGAGGATAGGAGGCGGGGAAATGGCCGTCAAGAAAACCGGAAAATTGGTGATTGACAGAATTCTAGCATAAAATAAATAAGTTAGGTGTGTCTAAATTTATGAGGAATATCCAAGTTCGCCTTCGCGCCCTGCCGCGATCGCCGGGCGAACTGGCGCGGCGGGTCCTGCGCTGGATGCCGCGGATGGCCCCCGTCATGGCCGCGCTCGCCACCCCTTCGGGGACGCTGCTCGCGGAATCAGACCCACCCGAGGACGCCGCGGCCGCGGCGAGCGAGCCCATGAGCCCGACGGAGCAGCGCTGGAACCTGCACCTCCAGAACACGGAGATTTCCCAGGCCGATCCCGCTTTCCCGGCAAAATACTCCGGTCCCGCCAGCCTGGACAACCACGGGGAGATGGAGTCGACCTTGACCCTCGACGTGTTTGCCGGCGTGCGCTTGTGGAGCGGCGCCGAGGCGCACATCGACGGGCTGATGTGGCAGGGCTTTGGCCTGACCCAGACGCATGGCATCGAGGCATTCCCCGACGGCGACGCCTTCAAAGCCGGCACCAGGATTCCGAACTATATCGTCGCCCGCTTGTTTATTCGTCAAACCATCGGCCTGGGCGGCGAACAGGAGGACGTGCCCGACGATCAGCTCACCTTGGCGGGCCAGGAGGACATTTCGCGGCTGACCTTCACCCTCGGCCGGTTCAGCCCCACGGACATTTGCGACCACAACACCTACGCGTCGGACCAGCACACGCAGTTTATGAATTGGGCGATGATGGGTAATCTGGCGTGGGATTACGGCCAGGATACCATCGGGTTCACGACCGGATTTGCCGCGGAATTGAACCAGCCAAAATGGTCTTTGCGCTACGGGTTCTTCCGGATGCCGAGCGTCAAGAATGGCTACACCGGTGAAGACCAGTTTCTCAAGTGGCCCTCGGGCGGAGCCGATGGCCCATTTTCGCGTTCCTGGGCGATGATGACGGAATTGGAGCGCCGCTACAGCGTCAATGATCATCCGGGTGCGATCCGATTGCTGGCCTGGCTCGACGAAGCTCACTTTGCCAGTTACGGCGAGGCCACGGCCATCCTGAAGGCGGACGGCCCGGGAGCGGACATCTCGGCGGCGCGCGCCTTCCGCTACAAGTACGGCTTTGGCCTGAACTGGGAGCAGGAAGTGGTGAAGAACGCCGGTCTGTTTTCGCGCGTGGGCTGGAATGACGGCCACAACGAGTCGTGGACATTTACCGATACCAATTGGTCCGCGTCACTAGGCCTGGGCGTCAAAGGCGAGGCCTGGCATCGACCCGACGACGGTTTCGGCCTGGCCGGCATCGTGAGCGGCGCTTCGCGCGACAACCAAAGATTCCTCGAAGCCGGCGGCGTGGACTTAGCCGATGGCGACGGCGCGCTGAACTACAGCCCGGAGAAAGTGTTGGAAACCTACTACAACTTTCAAGTCTTCAAGCACGTTCACACCACGTTGGATTACCAATTCGTCAAGGACCCGGCGTTCAACCGCGACCGCGGGCCAGTCTCCATTTTCGGTTTTAGACTCCACTTGGATTTCTGAAGCGCGCCGTTTTTCACCACGACCATCTCATTATCGAAAATGCCACCGCAAAACCCCATGAGCCAGCCTTCAGACAGCCTCGAGCAGAAGCCGGGAACCGGCTGGCGCAAAGCCGCTGGCGAGGTCTCCCTCTCGGAAGTGCATCGCAGCATTCTCGTCCCGACGACGGCTTCCTTCTGGAGAAAGCTGCTGGCCTTCTCCGGCCCCGGCTTTCTCGTGGCGGTCGGCTACATGGACCCGGGCAACTGGGCCACCGATCTCGCCGGCGGCGCGAAGTTTGGTTACAGGCTGCTCACGGTCATCATGATCTCGAATCTCATGGCGATCCTGCTCCAGCATCTGTGCATCAAGCTGGGCGTCGCCACCGGGCGCGATCTGGCGCAGGCCTGCCGCGATCATTATTCCAGGCCGACGGTGTGGTTTCTGTGGATTCTTTGCGAAATCGCCATCGCCGCGTGTGATCTTGCCGAGGTCATCGGCTCGGCCATCGCCTTGCAATTGCTCCTGGGCATTCCGCTGGTATGGGGGTGCGCCATCACCGCGCTCGACGTGCTGGCCGTGCTTTACCTGCAAAACAAAGGCTTCCGCTACATCGAAGCGCTGGTCATCACCCTGATCGTCACCATTGGCAGTTGTTTCGCCGCGGAGTTGCTTTTTTCCAAGCCGAGTTTCGCGGGCATCCTCTTCGGCTTCATCCCGGACCCGCACATCTTGACGAACCAGGACATGCTCTACGTCAGCATCGGCATCATTGGCGCGACGGTGATGCCGCACAATCTCTACCTGCACTCGTCGATCGTGCAGACGCGCAAGTACGAGCAGACGCCAGAGGGCAAACGCGAGGCCATCAAATTTGCCTCCATCGATTCGGGTGCCGCGCTCATGTTTGCGCTTTTCATCAACGCCGCGATCCTGATCCTCGCCGCGGCGGCTTTTCACTGGTCCGGCCACCAGGACGTGGCGGAAATCCAGGACGCCTACAAATTGCTCAGCCCGCTGCTTGGCGTCGGCATGGCCAGCGGCCTCTTTGCCGTGGCGCTGCTCGCTTCGGGACAGAATTCCACGCTCACCGGCACCCTCGCCGGGCAGATTGTCATGGAAGGTTTCATCAATGTCCGGCTCCGCCCGTGGCTGCGCCGGTTGATCACACGGGCGCTGGCCATCGTGCCCGCGGTCCTCGTCATCGGCATTTGCGGCGAAAGCAAAACGACGCAACTGCTCATTGCCAGCCAGGTGGTGCTCAGCATGCAGCTCGCCTTCGCCGTCTGGCCCCTCATGCGTTTCACGGATGAAAAAGCCAAGATGGGGCCGTTCGTCAACCCACTCTGGATCCGGATTTTCGGCTGGACGACCGCCGCGATCATCATCGTTCTCAACGTGAAATATCTCTTCGACAGCCTCCTGCCCAAGGCCGTGCTCCAGGCCTTCTACGGTTTCCTCGGCCTGCCCGTTCCCACACCCTAGCCCGCCATGTATCGCAAAATCCTCGTCGCCCTCGACACCACGCCGTCGGATCACGAACTCCTCCCGCAAATCACCCACCTCGCCGGCTTGCTGAAGAGCGAGCTGCTGCTCCTGCACGTGGCCGAAGGCTGGGTCGCCCGCAACTTCGACCAGCTTAACCTCGCCGAATCCGAGGAGATGAAGGAAGACTGGCGCTATCTCGAAGAAACCGCCGCGCGGTTGCGGGCCGAGACCAATCTCAAGGTCGAAGCGCGATTGGGGCTGGGCGATCCGCCCGCCCAAATCCTTCAGGTCGCCGAGAAGGAGCAGTGCGACTTGATCGCCCTGGCTTCCCACGGTCATCGCCTCGTCGGCGACATCATCCACGGCAGCACGATCGAAGCCGTGCGGCACAAGGCGCGCGTGCCGATCCTCGTCGTGCCGCCGCGAAAGTAATCGGGCGTCCAGCGTGTGCTGCCGTCTCCACCCCCGGGGCCGGGTCAATGAAGGAGCGCAAGCGTCCCGTCGGTGTTCGCGACGATCGCACCCGGGACGGTGGCGCTCCTTTGGCGCCGGTCAGGTCCGTGCGTCCCGTTCGAAGAAGTGCGTTCGACGCCCTCTTCGGCGCTCCCGGAGCTCAATCGAGCCGCCGGAGCAATGCGCCACCCGCCTGCTGATTGTATCCGAGGGTGGTGACCAGCGCGGAATCCATCCGCCGTTCGTTCCCGCCTGGAATGGCTCCTTTGCGCAACGCGAGGGCCGCGACGACCACTTGAATGAGAGCGCTTGCTCCCAGGGCCTCGCCGAGCGCCTGCTTGGGATGGTACTGTGTGGTCTGCGGGAATTGCTCCAGCAGGGCGCGGCGTTCGATGGCGTCGGCGAAGCTGCCATTCGCGCCGCCCACCACCAGATTCACCGTGCCGCCCGGCACCAGATCGGCATGGATTCGCTGCAGCGCCGCGTCAGCGTCTTTCTGCCGGAAAACGGGAGCGCCCGGATGGGCCGTGAGTTCGAGGTCCCCGTCCCGGCCCAGCACCACCGCGGCCGCGCCTTCCGCGAGCAAGGCGCCCCGCGAACCGCCCGGTCGCCGGGCAAAGCGCCAATCGCGGTAGGCCTCGCAGAGGATCCAGTCGCACTCTTCGGTGCCGACGACGACGACCCGATCCAGGTCGCCCGTGGCCAGCAATTGCGTGGCGAATTGCAGCGCGGAAAAACCGACGGTGCAGTCGCTCACGAGGGTGTAGCTGGCTCCGTCGATGCCAAACTGGGCCGCGAGGTGGCTGGCCGGGGCGTTGTAAACCGTCTCCGGGAAAAGCATGGGGCTTGCGCAGTTCGCTCCCTGCTTGACGATCTGCTCGTAGAATTTGCGGGTATAAATCACGCCGCCGCTGGAAATCGCGAACACGATGGCGGTGCGGGCCGCGGCTTCCGGCGTCAGGCAGACGCCGGCGTTCTGCACGGCCGCCAGTCCGGCGGCCACGGCGAAATAGGAAATGGCGCTGGAGCGGCGAAGGCGCGGATTGCGTCCCAGCGCCTCCACCGTTTTCGGGGGCACGGGTGCGTAGACAAGGTCGCGGCCGGTTTCCGGATTGGTAATCACCCTGGGCTCGGCCACGTCGCCCCGCCCGAGGCGTGCCCACACTTCGTCAAGATCGGCGCCCAAGGGTGTGACCCAGCCGAGTCCGCAAATTCTCGAGGTTTGACCTGTGGAGTTTGATGGCATCCGCGGGCTTACACTTTCTCGAGGACGATCGTGGCATTGGTGCCACCGAAACCGAAGGAGTTTGAAACCACGCAGCGCACGGACGCCTCGCGAGAGGTGTTGGCGACAATGTTCAAGCGCCAGGTGGGATCGGGCTCCCGCAAATGGATATTGGGCGGGAGAAACTGATGCTCAAGGGCGAGCACGGAAAACGCCGCTTCGATGGCTCCGGCCGCGCCGAGGGCGTGGCCCATCATCGATTTGGTCGAACTGACCGCCACGCGATCTCCAAACAAGTCCGCGATCGCGGTGCCTTCGGTGGCATCGTTGAAGACAGTCGCCGTGCCGTGGGCGTTGATGTAGTCGACGTCGCCGGGAGTGCGGAGCGCGTCGGCCAGCGCGCGCTCCATCGCCTGGCGCGGGCCGATCCCGCTCGGGTGCGGTTGCGTGAGGTGATGGTTGTCGGTCGAGATGCCGTAACCGGTGATCTCGGCGAGAATCGGCGCGCCGCGTTTTTGGGCGTCTCCCAACTCCTCGAGGGCGAGCAGGGCCGCGCCTTCTCCGAGCACCAGCCCGGTGCGGGCTTTGTCGAAGGGGCGGATCATTTCCGGGGTCGAAGCCTGCAACGAATCAAATCCGACGAAGACCATCTCGGAAATCGCGTCGTAGCCGCCGCAGAGCACGCGCCGCTGCTGCCCGCCGCGCACCAGCCGGAAGGCGTGCCCGACCGCATTCGTGCCCGATGCGCAGGCATTGGCAATGATCTGGCTCGGGGCGGCGGAGGACCACATCCCCTGCGCCTCGAGCACCGGTTTTTGCGGCAGATAATTCGCCAGCCACGCCGCGCGCGTGTGGGGGCGGCGCTTCTCGACCTGCGCGCGGTAAAAGGCCTCGCCAAAGCTCATCCCGCCACTGGTTGTGCCGATGACGAACAGTTCCGGTTCGAAACCCGGGTCGCCCCGGCGCACCTCCTGGGCCGCGGTCATCATCATCAGGCTTGCGGGATGCCGTGGGCGGTTCCGGCGGGCGCGTTCCAGATCCAGGCGATCCCGCACCTTCGCCAGATCGACCAGCCCCGCGGTCTTGCAGCGTGTCCGGGTCACGTCAAAGGCGGTCACCGGCGACACGCCATCGTGCCCGGCACGCAAGGCCGGCACGGTTTCCTCGATTCCAACGCCCAGCGGACTGACGATGCCGACGGCTGTCACGGCCACGCGGTGGGGCGGGGACGTGGAAAGCGAATACATATCCGCTAGTTTGTCGTTCGGAGGACAGCCGCGTGCAACGTGCAATTCATTCTGTCTTGGAGGGCGCCGCCAAAGTACGGCTAGATAGGCCGATGGCAGAAAACCCCAATCGCGACCCCAGGCAGAGCCCGCAGGCTCTGCGCATGCGGTTCTTCTGGTTCCTGGCCGGGTCCGGGGTGAATTACCTCCTCATCTCGACTCCGTTCAAGTGGTTGCAAACGCACACGGCGCTGGCCATCTGGGAGATTTCCGCGTGCAGCATGGCCGTCAGCACCGTGTTCTTTTTCGTCTGGAACTATTTCGTCAACTTCCGAACCGACGCTCGAAAACGTGACGCCCTGCCCCGCTATATCCTGGCGGTCGGTTGCATGTGGCTGCTCTCCAGCGGAACCCTGGCGGCGCTGAAATCCGTAAATTTTCACTTCGCGTTCAGCGTCGGCCGTTTTCCGCTCGATCTCGATATTGTGGCCACGCAGTTCTATTTGAGCGGGTTGAAGTTTTTCCTCTATCACAAGTGGGTGTTTCCGCTGCCCAAAAAGCCGTCATGAACTGGTCGACATCCCCAGAGCGGACTTGAACGAGCATCCTCGTCCGGCTCTCCTTTCCTCATGTTCCTGCTCCGCACCGCCCCCATCTCTCTCCTCCTGCTGCTCGTCGCCGGCGCTGCCATCGCCCAGGAGCCCAAGCCCGCCTCACCGGACGATCAATACAAGCTCGGGCCCGATTCCCAGCCGCAGCCCGGCGTGCCCGAAGGCAAGGTCACGGAGTACGAGTGGAATAATTCGAAAATCTATCCGGGCACGATTCGCAAATATTGGGTCTACGTGCCGGCGCAGTACCGCGCCGCCGGGTCCGCGTGCCTGATGGTTTTCCAGGATGGCGCCGGTTACGTGAAGCGCGATGGCGCGTGGCGCGTCCCGGTCGTCTTCGACAATCTCATCGCGAAAAAGGAAATGCCCGTCACCGTCGGCGTCTTCATCAATCCCGGCGATGAACCGCTGAAACCCGGCGAACCTCCGCGGAAGCGGCCCGATGGCCGGCCGGCTTCGGCGAAGAACCGTTCGGTTGAGTATGATTCCCTGGGCGACACGTACTCACGCTTTTTACTCGAGGAAATCCTGCCCGAAGTCGCCAGAACGGTCAATTTCACCGGCGACCCCGCCGGGCGCGCCATCGCCGGGTCGAGTTCGGGCGGCATCTGCGCCTTCACCGTGGCGTGGGAACACCCGGATCAATTCTCAAAGGTGTTCTCCACCATCGGCAGCTTCACCAACATCCGCGGCGGCAACGCCTATCCCGACCTGGTGCGCAAGGCGCCGAAGAAACGGATCCGCATTTTCCAGCAGGACGGGAAAAACGATATCGTTAACCAATTCGGTTCCTGGCCCGAAGCCAACAAAGCGATGGCGGCCGCTCTCGACGAAAAGGGCTACGATCATCAATTCGTGGTCGGCGAAGGCACGCACAACCCGAAGCACGGCGCCTCGATCCTGCCCGACGCCCTCCGCTGGCTCTGGCGCGACTATCCCCGCTGACGCGGTCGCGCTGCGGCGGGTAGTCTCTCAGAAGGCGACCAAGCATCTTGGATTTGGGATGTGCCCTCGGGGCGTCCCCTCCACATCTCCGCAATTACCCTCATCCGGTCACCGGGCAGTCTGATTGTGCCGCCCGCTCACGCCCTCATCTGCGATTCAGTGGAGCAAGGCCAATTCGGCCTGACCAACGTTCAATCACCATGTGTAAACAATTTCTCTCATTTGTCGGTCTCACCGCTTTCGCGCTGATCTACGCTGGACCGCGCGCTTCGGCCGATCCGACCGAGGATTCTGACCGCCAGTTCCTCAGTAGTCTCGAAAACGGCCCCGTAACGCAACCACCACCGGCGCGGGCTCCTGATCCCGTTCCGAACACTCCGGCGCCGGTGACGAAGACCCTCAAGCCGAAGGCCGTTCCGCAGGAAGCCGTGGCGCTAAAGCCAGCCGGTCCGGAGAAACCTCTGAAGCGGATTCACAAACCGGTGCTGCAGGAGCGCGCGCCGCAACCGGCCGAGGTTGCCTCCGCCGATCCCGTCCCCGCGGCAGCCGGGCAAAAAGTCATTGTCGTTCAGAGCCCGGATCCCGATCCCGACCGCGATCACGATCAAGACCACCACCATTTCTTTCACCGCCTGTTCGGTCGGCTGCTCGGCCAACATCCGGAAGACTGGTAGTCTGCCAGGCCCGATGGCCGGCGCCGTTCTTCCTCTCGTCGACCCATCCGTCAGCAAGGTCCTCGAACCAGCAGGGATCGACGGCGTGGTCGCATTGTTCGAGGCGCCATGGCGCGTAGGTCGTTCCTCGAAGGAATGAGCGAAGCGGTTTACCTTCGAGACGGCCCGCGTTCGCGGAACACGGCGGCGCGCTCAATCGCGGAAAGCTCGCGCCAGACGCCGGGGCCGAGTGAGGCCAGTTCAAAATCGCCGATCTTCACGCGCACGAGTCGCAGCGTCGGGTGGCCGATGGCCGCGGTCATGCGGCGCACCTGGTGGTTTTTACCTTCGACCAATTCCAGCGCGATCCATGCCTCCGGCACATTCTTGCGATAGCGAATGGGTGGGACGCGGGGTGGAATCTCGGATGGCGGATCGAGGAGCCACGCGCGGCAGGGCAGCGTCTTTCGTCCGCCAATGACCACGCCTCGTTCGAGGCTGGCGAGCGCTTCATGCGAAGGCACCCGCTCGACTTGAGCCCAGTACGTTCGCAGATGGCCGCGCGTGGGATGCAGCAGCCGCGCGTTGAGGTCGCCTTCATCGCTCAAGAGCAGCAGGCCTTCGCTCTCGGCATCGAGCCGGCCCAGTGCATAAACGCCGGGCGGGAACGCGAACTCCGACAACGGACGATGCCGCGATCCATCCGGCGTGAATTGCGAAAGAACTCCATAAGGTTTGTGGAATGCGAGCAGCACGGTCGTGCCATTAAACTCCGGCTGTCGATCGGTCGCCAAGCGCGAGCTGGCAGCTCACCGCGGAGGCGCTACCCATTTGGAGAGGGCCGCAGAGGGATGGACCATGTGGGCCGGCTCAATTTCTTTTTCTTATTCTCCCCGCGCACTCCATCGAAAGAGGATAAGAAGAGTACGAAAAAGATTTACCCGCCGCCCCTTGAACCGCCGAGAACTCCCCATCTTCGAATTGGAAGCTGAACTTGTCGCGACTTTGCTCCGGCATTCGCGCGTCGTGCTCCAGGCTCCGACCGGCTCCGGGAAATCCACGCAGGTCCCGCAAATCGTCCTGGATCACCGTCTCGCTGGCGAAGGCGAAATCGTCGTTCTTCAGCCACGCCGCCTGGCCACGCGGATGCTTGCCGCACGCGTCGCCCATGAGCGTAATGGGCGCCTTGGGGATGAAGTCGGCTACCAGATCCGGCTGGACAAGGTTTGCTCATCGCGGACGCGTATCCGCTTCGTGACCGAGGGCGTGCTCCTGCGCCAGATGCTCTCCGACCCGAATCTGGGCGGCGTGAGCGTCATTGTTTTTGACGAATTTCACGAACGGCACCTCTACGGCGATATCACCCTCGCCCGGGCGCTGGATTTGCAGGAGCGACTGCGGCCCGATTTGAAGCTCGTGGTCATGTCCGCCACGCTCGATGCCGGGGCGCTCGAAAAATATCTCGCGCCCTGTGAGCTGCTGACCTCGCGCGGACGCACCTATCCGGTCGATCATGAGTACCTCGACAAATCGCTGGGCGATGGGCCGGTCTGGGATGCCGCCGCGGAGGCCTTCGAGCGGCTGGCGCGGGAGTGCGACGGCGACGTGCTCGTCTTCATGCCGGGTGCCTACGAAATCCAGCGGACGATCCAGGCGATTCGCAACACCCGCGCGGGCGGGCGGTGCCTGGTCCTGCCTTTGCACGGCGAGCTGCCCGCCGTGGAGCAGGACGCCGCCGTCGCGCAGTACGAAAAGCGCAAGGTGATCGTCTCGACGAATGTCGCCGAGACCTCGTTGACGATTGACGGCGTTCGCATCGTCATTGACAGCGGGCTGGCGAAGATCGCGCGCTTCGATCCCTATCGCGGCATCAATACCCTGCTCGTCGAGCGCATCTCGCGGGCCAGCGCCGACCAGCGCGCCGGCCGCGCCGGCCGGACCGCGCCGGGCCGTTGCCTGCGACTGTGGACCGAGCGCGAGCATCACGACCGCGCGGCGCAGGAATTACCCGAGGTCAAACGGCTGGACCTGGCAGAGGTCGTGCTCACCTTGAAAGCCAGCGGCGTGGAGAATGTCGCCGCATTTCGCTGGCTCGAGCCGCCCGAGGCCCGCGGACTGGAGCGCGCCCTCACGTTGCTCGCCGATCTCGGTGCGCTCGATGCCGCCGGCGCGATCACTTCCCTCGGGCGCCGCATGCTGGCGTTCCCGGCGCATCCGCGCTACGCCCGGATGCTGCTGGCGGCCCACGAACTTGGCTGCGTGCAGCCCGTCGCGCTGCTCGCGGCGCTCACCCAGGGGCGCAATCTCCTGCGGCGCGCCGAAGGCAAACAGATGCAGGAGGATCGTGGCGAGTTGCTGGGCGAAAACGCCGAAAGCGATTTCTTCATTCTCATGCGCGCGCATCGCCTTGCCGAACAGCGCAACTTCAACCCGCAGGACTGCCGCCCGCTCGGCATCAATGCGCTGGCCGCGCGCGAGGCGGCGGCGCTGGCCGGGCAATTCCTGCGCATCGCCCGGGAGGAAGGATTGAATACGGACGCGCGCGACGCCACCCACGAAGCCCTGCAGCGCTGCGTGCTCGCGGGTTTTCCCGACATGGTGGCGATGCGTCTCGACCAGGGCACCCTGCGCTGTGCCCTGGTGCACGGACGCCGCGGAGTGCTGGCGCGGGAGAGCGTGGTCAACACCCCGCTCCTGGTCGCCGGAGAGGTCCGTGAGGTGGAGATCCGCGGCGAGCTGGAGACGCTCATCACGCTGGCCACGGCCATCCGTGAAGAATGGCTGCGCGAACTTTTTCCCGCTGGCTTCGCGGAATCGACCGAGGTGTTTTTCGACTCTTCGCTGCGGCGGGTGCTCGCAAAACGCCAGACCCGTTTCCACGATCTGGTGCTGCGCTCCGAGCAATCGGACAAAGTCCCGGAGGAACAGGCCGCCACGCTCCTCGCCCGCGAAGTCGAGGCCGGCACCTGTCCACTGAAGAATTGGGACAACGCCGTCGATCAATGGATTCTGCGGCTGAATCAACTCACCGCCTGGTACCCGGAATTCGAGCTGCCCCGCATCGATGAGGAGGACCGGCGGATGCTCCTCGAGCAAATCTGCCTCGGCGCGACCAGCTACAAGGAGATCAAGGAACGTGCGGTTTGGCCCACGGTGAAGGCCTGGCTTTCACCGCCGCAGCAGGACCTCGTCGAAAAATACGCGCCGGAGCGATTCGAACTGCCGAATGGCCGCAAGGCGAAAATCACCTATGACGCCCGGTCGGCGCCGACGATTGCCACGCGCATCCAGGATCTCTACGGCGTGAGCGGCGAAATCCGCATTGCCGGAAATCGCATTCCGGTGGTGATCCAGGTGCTCGCGCCCAATCACCGCCCCATCCAGATCACCCAAAACCTCGCGACGTTCTGGAAAGAGAGCTATCCGAAGATCAAGCAGGAGCTGCAACGAAAGTACCCCAAGCACGAGTGGCGCTGAAGATTCGATTTTTACCGCGCCGTCTTTGAAGCTTCCATGGCAGTTGGGCCCAAACGGGTGGGCTTCGTTCAGCTTTTATATTCGCCAGTGGGTATCAACTCCACGTGCATCTTGCGGCCCGATTTATCGAAATAAGAGCAGGTCATGGCCAGCAGATCGCACACCCACTTTTCCACCCCGGCCTCGCCCACCAATCGGCAAAGCGTTGCGTAATCGGTGAGGCCGCGCTGATGAAATAGGCAAAGCCCCACGGGAAATTCCGGGCCGGTGAGGACGGTTTTGAGCTGGCCGAGGAAGGGGGTGTTCGGTTGCGATTCGAGCAGGGTGATGACGTGGCGGAAGAAGGCGATGTGCGGCGTGAGCGGAGCGTACCGCCGCCAGTTCACGGCGAGATTCTGGCGCAATTTGTTTTGGGTCTTATGTAGCTGAGAGGGAAGGATTTGGCTTGGCATAGCGGAGATGCTCTGTCAGCATCCCGGCATGTTCGGTCGCACTTCAGTCACCGTTTTGCGGCGTCTTGGCGTGGCACGTCGAGACGAGCATGATCTGACTCTCGTACGTCCCGATAATTTGGAATCAATTCGAAAGGAGGCAATATGCCGCACGATCTAACGTTCGATGAGGAAGTATTCTTTAGCTACGCCAACGACGATCTGGGGCAAGTTCGAGCGCTCGCTCACCGGCTTTGGGAAGAATATCGGATTTCGAGCTTTGTAGCCGACGACGCCTTGAAGGATCTCGCGAGAGGTAGCGACACATGGGAGCAAGCGCTCCTTGAAAAAGTGACTCGATGCCGCTTTTTTGCCCTATATAACTCTCGCGCGGTGTCTCAATCGGCGTGGGTCACTCGCGAGGTCCAGCGATTTTTCGACGGCGCGTATTCGCAAGATAACCGGCGGCGAATGTTCGTCTTGTCCAAGAATCCACCGCAGCAGGCCAATATTCCCGAGATCTTGAAGGATTTCTTACACCAGAAGACCGATGATGAACTGATTGTTGCCATCGCGGCCGAGCTTTTCAAGTTCCTCAAAGCCGAGAAGTTGATGGCTCGCCAGGAAGTCGAGAAGTTGGCCTCAGACTTGGTCATGGAGCGGGATAGCGCTGAAAAGAAAGTGAGGGAAGCGTTTGGACACTATGGGCAAACAAGATTTTGGAAGCCATTTTCGCGACACGGACATTTGCATATCTTCACCTGCGGGCGAGATGCCCTTCCGGAAAAACACCGCGGCTCTGGAGGTCGGACAAATATCGACCGTTGGGACTACCAGACTGTTCTACAAATTACACATTTCTTTGCTGAGAACTTTCCCGGCACGAAGCTCAAGATCGAGGATCCAGTTGCTAAGCTGGCTGCCACGGACCTCGCGGGTCCCGGACTGGGACACCGCGTGGCGACTCTAATGCGCCAACTGGAAGACAAGGATTGTGTGGTGATCGGTTCTCCAGACGTCAGCGATTTTGCAGAGATTGTTCTTGCCGAGTTGCACGGAACGCAGTCGTTTGCGCACGAGCTCGCCGAGCGCCGCGGCAAGAGTGGTGAGCACCGCAAAGGATTTGCTCTGGTCAAGGCTGAGATGAAAGCGCCAAGCTCCACCTACATCGTCAAGACCGATACTGAGGAAGTCGGCGTCAAGTGGCTCGAGGAGAATAAGCAATTCAGGGTCACGGAGCAGGATGGCGTGGGCATCACGTACGGCATTCTCGTTGTTTGCGACAATCCCTTCACACGCGACCAGAGAGGCCACAAGATCATCATCTTCTCCGGTTTTACGGGTGTGGCGACTTACGGCATGTCAAAGCTCCTGACATCCATGGAGTCGCTTGAAGAGTTTTTCAAGATTGATCAACGATTCGGCTCACTGGATGCCTATTTTGAGGCGCTCATCAAAGTGCAATATGCCTACGACGTGAGCGGTAACAACGCTGGGGATCGACGCCGACTTGTCGCTAATGACGCCGTGACTGTGGAAGAAATGGTCGAGATTCCGCAGCTGGCCTGACCCCGAGATCGTCCAGAGGCAGTTCATCAATGGCTAGGAACGAGCGGTCGCGGCGCGCCGTGCAGCGCGTTTTCGCCCAGCCGCGTGGTGGCAAAGACGTGCAGCCAGTCGCCGCCATCGCGCCCGCCTGTTTGGACGTCATCTGCCTGCTCGTCCTGCGCGGATTCTGCTCGAAGCGTAGGGCGGATTCGCCATTCGGAATTCCATCGCGAACGGATTCACTCACGCTTGCCCTGTCCATGAATCCGAATTTATTTTGCAAGCAGTAATTTACTGCACTGCGTCGTAAGTGCCTCAGAATGAAGCGAGCGGGTGAAGGGAATCGAACCCTCGTATCGAGGTTGGTTTTTCCCGGCACCATCGCATCAGCGGGTCCCATTACGTGCCGTTGAACCGGGAAACAGACCCGCGGCGCCGGCGCTTTTACCTCAATCAGACCGCGGACTAGCGGTGGTCAACCCGTGAATTGCGGTTCACTTCTTCTCTTCGTCGAGCCGGGCCTTGACCGCCGCTGTCAGATCCTCGTAGAGCGCGGCGTCGGACTTGAGCAGTTCCTTCGCGGCGTCGCGCCCCTGGGCGAGTTGGTTGCCTTTGTAGCTCAGCCAGGAACCGCGCTTCTCGACGATGCCTTTCTCCAGCGCCAGATCGAGCAGCGCGCCCGTCGAACTGATGCCTTCGTTGTACATGATGTCGAATTCGGCCTCGGTGAATGGCGGCGCGACTTTGTTCTTCACGATTTTTACCTTGGTGCGATTGCCGGTGACGGTGCCGTCGGCGATCTTGATGGCGCCGATGCGCCGGATGTCCACCCGCACACTGGAGTAGAATTTCAGCGCCTTGCCGCCGGGAGTGGTTTCCGGATTGCCAAACATCACGCCGATCTTTTCGCGGATCTGGTTGGTGAAAATGCAAATGGTGCGCGCCTTGGAAATGAGGGCGGTGAGCTTGCGCAAGGCGGCGCTCATCAGCCGGGCCTGCGCGCCCACGGTGGTGTCCCCGATTTCGCCTTCGAGTTCGGCCTTCGTGACCAGCGCGGCGACCGAATCGATGACGATGACGTCGAGCGCGTTCGAGCGCACGAGGGTCTCGCAGATGCGCAACGCTTCCTCGCCGGAACTGGGCTGCGAGACGAGCAGTTCGTCCAGGTTCACGCCGAGCTTCCGGGCGTATTGCGGGTCCAGCGCGTGCTCGACATCAATGAAGGCCGCCAGGCCGCCGCGCTTCTGCGCCTGGGCGACGACCGTGAGGGTGAGCGTCGTTTTGCCGGAACTTTCCGGTCCGAAAATCTCCACGACGCGGCCTCGTGGGAAGCCGCCCACGCCGAGCGCCCGGTCAATGAGGATATTGCCCGTCGGAATGACCTCGATGTCCGTTATTTTCGCGTCCCCAAGCCGCATAATGGCCCCGTCTCCGTAATCCTTCGCGATCTGCTGAATGGCGAGATCGAGATTCTTGTTCCGGGCGGTAATGACTTTGCTCTCTTCCTGGGGTTCGCTTTTCGTGGCCATAGGTCGGCGAGGTTACATGCCGGTCAGGGCGGCGGGGAAGAAAAACCTTGGAAATAGCAAAAATTTGGGACGGGACCGAGTCGCTTCCGCGGCGCGCAGACGGCGGCGGTGTCGACCCCACCTCGCTCTCCTGCCGGTGGCTCTTTTGACGTGTTCGAGTTTTTTCCTCGCGTTCGGCGCCGAGGCGCTTTTGTTTAGCGACTGATTTTTCCACCATGGAAACGAATTTGCCCGCGGACGAACCCACACCCCCACCTCCACCCGAACCCTCCATTGAACCTCAGCCGGGCGCGCCACCGGCGGAGATCAACGAGACGCTCGCCATTCCCGAGAATCCGGAGGCCGGCGAGCCGCCGGAAGCCGTGTCGGGCGAACCAGCGACCGCCGACGAACTAGGCCAATTGGCCGAAGCCTCGCAGAAGGCACGGCTTTCACCATCCGATGAAGAGCGGATGGGCACCCTGCTCAAGGAGGCGCTCCAGGGGGGCCGTGCCGGAGTGGCGCGGGCGATCGAGGCGTTGCCGAGGGTGCCGTGGATTGTCGGTGTGCGCGCGGTCGAAGCAGTCTGGCCGGAACTCACCGCGGGTTTTCGCACGCAACTGCTTTCCGGCCTGGCGAAGGAAGAAACCGACCCCTCGCGCCGCATTCGGCTGAGCCTGGCCCGGGCGCTGTTCAAGATCGATGTGCCGGTGGCCCTCAAGGTTGCCGCGGGGGTCGCCCGCGAGCTGCCCGACGAGGCCACGGGTGCGCTCGCGCCGAAGCAGGCGCAGATTTTCGCCAATGTCTTGATCGGCCGCGGCAAACCCTGGCTCGCGCAGATCTCGCTCGCCGATCTCAAGCCGGCCGACGGCGATGCGCTGGTGCGCTGCGCGGTGCTCGCTGTTTTTGCGCTGCCGCATCCGCCGGTCACGCAGCTCGGCGTCTTGAAGTGGGCCCGGGAGCAGGAGCGGCTCGGCAGTTTGGACGCTGCGGCGCTGGAAGCCGTCAAGAGAGGCGTGGCCCGCTGGAGCGCGAAATGGCAGGGCGCGTTGCGCAAGGAAGTCGGCGAATTGCCCGAGGAGATTGTCGCGGTTCTGAAGCCTGCCGCCGGGCAACCGCCGTTGAGTGAAGCCGAACCGTTCGTCGGGGAAGCAAGCGAGCGGGTGGAAGGTGTCGAAGGCGCGGCCGATGAGGGGCTGGAAACAGCGCCCGGGGATGACGCGGCGGCCGCGGACGGTGACGATGAGGAGGATGAGGACGAAGACGAAGACGAAGACGAAGACGAAGAGGACGAGGACGAAGATGACGAGGAGGTTCCAAAGCCACGTCCCGTCTACGAGCCGCGTCCGCAAAAACAGGTCGAACGTCCGGTTTATACGCCGCGGAGCGCGGGGGGCGGAGTGCCAAAGAATTTCAATCTCGCCGATTCGCTGCGCCAGATTGACGGCTACGTGCAGTCGCTGCGGGCCGATTTGAGCGCCGCCCAGGCGAAAATGCGGACTCGGGAAGAACGCCGGCCATCCGAGAAATCCAGCCCGATCGTTCGGGGCGAGCCCACGCTCGAGGAACTGGCGCGGCTCAATCAACAGCTCGAAGCCCGCAATTCGGAATTGCAGGAACGCATCACGGAATTGACCCAGCACTCCGAGGATGTGGCGGTGAGCACCGGCGCGCTGACGGGCGAACCGGTCAGTGATGGCGCGGCGCAGTTACGCACCTTGCTCGCGCTCAAATTGCAGGAGGATTTTGCCGATTTCGCCGCCCTCGAGAAGGAGTCCAACGATTTGGTGGTGCAACAGCATTACAAGTCGCTGCTGCGGCATGTCTTCGAGATTCTGCAACAGCTCGAAGTGCCGTTGAAAGCCGATTAATTGCAGAAAAAGCCCCGGCCTCTTCCGAAGCCGGGGCTCATGAGTCTTCAGCCGGGCGCGCCGCTTAGTTCGGTTTCGGCGCGTCTGGAGCAGGTGCGGGCGCGGGAGCGGGCGCGGGCGCCGGAGCGGGTGCCGGGGCTGGGGCCGCGTCTTTCACCGCGTCGGCCGCCTTGTCGGCCGCCTCCTTGGTGGCGTCGACGGCCTTGCCAGTCGCGTCTTTGGCCGCATCCGCCGCCTTGTCAATCGCCGCGGCGGCATCCGGAGCCTTCTCCTTCGCGGTATCCGCGGCTTGGTCGATCTTGGCGTCAGCGCCAGCCTTGGCATCGTCGGCCTTTTGATCCAGGCTCGCATCTTTCTTCTCGCAAGCGGCAAAGGCGAGGGCGGTCGCCGCGGCAAGGGCAAATGTGTGGGACAGTTTCATGTATGGTTTAGTTTCGGGGTTGATGGTTGAGATGACGGGAATCGGTCTCGGTTTGGCAAGGCTGAACACGCCGCGATGGCAAAGTCAATGCCTCTCTGTGCGGAGAGTCAGTTCCCAGTCGCGTGGTTGCAGGACTGGCGATGGCTACCCTACAGCGACGTGCTTTCTTAGAGGGCGTCTAAAAAATAGTGATGGGTCGCGTTGTGCGCAATTCTGGCTTGGGCAAGGCGCGACGAAGGAGCATACCCTCTGCGGTCTGTAACTGAGGAGCAACGCAGCCCAAGCCAGAATTGCGCGCAACCCGGAGGGCCGAGGTGGCGGAGGGGAAAAGAGGAAGGCTGGTCACGGGCGAGCCAAGGGTGCTTTGGGCCGTCTGGCCGCGTTGTTCTCTCCTTACAGCCCGCCGAGGTGGCGGACGGTGCTCGATCAACTCGATGCTTCGCTGGCCTCCATTCAACAGATTTGGGCCGATGGAGGATACGGCGGTCCCAAGCTCCAAGGCTGGCTGCAACAACGTTTCCAAGGACACCCGCCACGGGTGGAGGTCGTGCGCCCAAGCGCCGCCCAAAAAGGCTTCTCGGTTCTACCACGCCGCTGGGTCGTCGAACGAACCTTTGGCTGGCTGCATTTGTTTCGCCGCCTCAGCAAGGACTACGAGTTCCGCACCGACTCTTCCGAAGCCTTCATCTTCATCGCCGCCAGCAAAATCCTCCTCGCTCGTCTCGCGAAACCTTCCCTCTGACTTTCGGTACACACTCTTAGAGAAGAGTTAAACGCCGCGTCAAGCCGGCCCGTCTTTCTCCGACAATTGCCGGCCGCTTATTTGGCGAGCAGCTTCTCGAGGAGCGAATTGAGCCGTCCAAGCATGGCGCGCGGATCTTCGAGCAAACCGGCGGCCACCAGGGCGTTATCGAAGATTTGTTCCGCCACTTCGCCGGCCAGCGCCGCGTCGGACTCGCGGATCGCATTGAGCCGGATGAGCATCGCGTGGTCGGGATTGATCTCCAGGTTCGGTTTCGATTCGAGGCTCGGTCCGCCTTCGCGGTTCATCATCTTCATCACCCGCCGCATGCTCGAAGTCATGTGGGTGTCGCTGTCCACCACCACCGCCGGGCTGCCGACCAGCCTCTTGGAAGTGACCACTTCGTTGACCCGGTCCCCCAGGCGTTCCTTCATGAAATTGGCGAGCAGTCGGGCCTCGTCGTCGCTCAGCGCGCCCGCTTTTTCCTTCTCCAGTTTCAAGTCCGCCTTTTCCGCGCCCACCAGGCGCTTCTTCTCGAACTCGCGCAGGTGTTCCATGACGAATTCATCCTGCGGCGCATAAAGAAAGAGCACCTCGAATTTCTTTTCGCGGAAGACCTCGAAATACGGGCTGGCCTCGGCCGCCTCGCGATTCGGCGCGACCAGGTAATAAATCTCCTTTTGGTCCTCCGGCATGCGGCCCACATAATCGGTCAGCGAAGTCGTCCGGCCCGCTTCGGTGTGCGACGACTCACTGCGCAGCAGCCTGGCCAGCGCGTCGCGATGCGACCAGTCATTGGCCACGCCTTCCTTCAGGCAGTGGCCGTGTTCGGCAAAGAATTTGTCGAATTTCGCCGGGTCGGCCTTGGCCTCCTCGTCGAGCCATTTGAGCACCCTTCCGGTCAGCACATCGTTGATTTTTCGCAGCAGCGCCGAGTCCTGCATGGTCTCGCGGGAAATATTCAACGGCAGGTCCTCGCTATCGACCACGCCCTTGAGGAAGCGCAGCCATTCCGGGAACAGGCCCTTGGCCTTTGGCTGGATGAGCACCTTGCGGCAGTACAGGCTCACTTCGCTCTCGGCGCGCGTGAGCGTGAGCTGCTCGAAGCTTTTCTGCGGCACGAAAAGCAGCGCCCGGATGGCCAGGGGCGCGTCGGCCGAAAAGTGCAGCCGATACTGTGGCGGCTCGCTCTCGTGCCCGACGTACTTGTAGAAATCCGTGTACTCGTCGTCGGTGATCTCGCTTTTGTTCTTCGTCCACAGGGCCTGCACCGTGTTCACCGTGTTGCCGTTCAGCTCGATCGGGAACGGCACGAAATTCGAGTAGTGTTTGATGATCCGCTCGATGTTCGTGGCCTGCGCGAATTCCGTGTCCTTGAGCTGCATGACGATCTTCGTGCCACGCGATAGTTCCCCGGCCGGCTCGATCTCATATCCCGTCCGCCCGTCGCTCGTCCACAGCCAGCCCGACTCGGCTGGCAGATACGACCGCGTGAACACCGTCACCTTATCCGCCACCATGAAGGCCGAATAAAACCCGACGCCGAACTGGCCGATGAGATTGGCATCGCCTTTGCTGGCTTTGAGTTGTTCGAGAAAGGCCTTCGAGCCGGAGTGCGCGATCGTGCCGAGGTTATCGATCAATTCCCCGTGGGTCATGCCGATGCCCGCATCTGTGAACGTGATCGTCTTCGCCTGGTCGTCGGTCGACACGCTGATTTTCAACGGCGTCCCCGGCTCAAAGATTTCCGCGCCGGAAGTCTGCAGAAACTTCAGTTTCTCGCTCGCGTCGGCCGCGTTCGAGATCAGTTCCCGGACAAAGATCTCCTTGTCCGTGTAGAGGGAGTGGACGACGAGATCGAGCAATTGCGCGATTTCAGCCTGGAAAGCGTGTTTTTCGATCGTGGACATCAGGGGCCGGGAATCTACATGCACCGCGGGCCTGCAAGCAATGGAGACTTAACGTGATTTCGCCATCGCCAGGGATTGCGCAGTTGCACGCCTGGGCCGGTCTGGGCCAAGCTTCCGGTCCCAATTTCATTCCACCCGCAACTCCCGCATTCCTCATGGGTCGCCAATGGCTCCAAGCAAAACGTGAAGTAGCCGGCCTCAGAAAAGGCCAGATGGTCGGCAAACTCGTCAAAGAAATCATGGTCGCCGCCAAGCTCGGCGGGCCCGATACGGCCGGCAACGCCCGCCTGTTTGCGGCGGTCGAAAAGGCCCGCAAACAGAGTGTCAGCCGCGACGCCATCGAACGGGCCATCAAAAAGGGCGCGGGCATCGGCGACGAGAAGCTCGTCATGGAGCACGTCGTTTTCGAGGGCTACGCGCCGCACAAAGTGCCGGTCATCGTCGAAGTGCTCACCGACAACAACAATCGCACCGCGCCCGAACTGCGCGTGCTCTTCAAGAAGGGCCAGTTGGGCGCACCGGGCAGCAATAAATTTCTCTTCGACCACGTGGGCCTCGTCGAGGCCTACCATCCGGACACCGGCACCGACCTGGAAGGCGCGGCGATCGAGGCCGGCGCCAACGAAGTCGAGGCGCTCACCCACGAGCAGAACGACGACATCCCGGCCGGCGTCGCTGGGGCGCGTTTCATCGCCGACCGCACGGCGACGGCCGCGGTCTCGAAATGGCTGGCCGCGAACGGCTGGACGGTCGTGACGAGCGAACTCGGTTACGTCCCAAAGCAGCTCCCGCAGCTCTCCGACACGCAACGCCAGGAAGCCGGCGAGTTTTTGCAAAGCATCGAAGATCACGACGACGTCCACCGCATCTGGGCGGCCTTGAAGTAGGAGATGAACCGCACGGTGCTTCCGGTGGGCCTGCTCTGCAGTGCCCTGGCGCTGTTGCTTTCCCTGAGCGTCTTTGCCGCCGATCGCGAGGCGGGCAAGGACACCGACAAAGAGCAACTCCAGCAGGTCTGGACCGCGATCATGGCCTACAAAAAGGCTTACGGCCATTTGCCGGACTATCTCTCGAACCTGGTGCCGGAGTTTCTCCCAAACGGCTCGGTGCTCCTCTCTCCGCTCGAGGCCAAGAAGAAGAGGGACGCCAACGATCCCAATCTGCCCACTTCCTATTCCTACGAATTCAGCGTCCGGCCATTTGGGAATCGCGGACGGACTTTTCGCGAATTGAAGGAAGACCAGATGAAAGAATTCGGTGCAGTCATCCCCATCCTGCGCTGCTTCGCGCATGGCCGGGTGATGAACATCGCGTATTCGGGCGACTACTATGAATCGGACCTCTTTTGGGAACGTTCGACCGAGGCGAAGGAGTTGGGCAAAAAGCTGGGCATGGGCCCGGGATTCGACGACGGAGATTTTGCCGAGGTCCAGGTGGTCGATGATCAGACGGGCCAGGGCATTGCCGGGGCCGAGGTGCAACTCACCCGGCGGCAGTACCATTTCCTCGCCTTGCCGGATCGGACCCTCAAGACGGACGCGGACGGCAAAGTCCGCGTGCCGTTGGGTCCGGCGCAACCGCCTTCGCGGCGGTTGACGGTGTCGATCCTCAAAGCGGGCTATTTTGCGCCGCCGGAAACGTGGCTGGAAGGCGCGCTGCCGGCGCAAAAGACCTTCCGCCTCTCGCCGGCCAGCACCATCGGCGGGGTCGTCAAAGACCACGCCGGTGCCCCCGTCCCCGGTGCCGTGGTCACGGTTTCTATGCCGGCTCCGGAAGAGACCCCGGCGGGAGGAGACCCGCAAGCCCAGCGGATGGTCCGGTTGCAAGCGTGTGCGACCGACGAAACGGGCCGCTGGCGGTGCGTCAGTGTGCCGAAGGATTTTCTCGCCCTCAAATTCGGGGTGCAGCATCAGACGGCCTGGCCGGCGATGTTTCAGTGCGGAGATGCCAGCGGTCCGGGAGCGATCGATCGCGAGGCGTTGCTGGCGGAGTCGGCCGAGTTTCCGCTCGAACCGGCGGCCGCCGTTGCCGGTGTCGTGCTGGGACCGGATGGCTCGCCGCTCGTGGGCGAGGACGTCACCATTACCGTCAGGACCTCCAGGGATGAGGAGTCGAGGCCGGTCAGCCTTCCGCCGGGAATCCCCAAAACCACCCACCTCAAAACAGACGCCGCCGGTCTGTTTTCCATGCCCTGGCGGGTGCCGGCCGAATTGATGGTCCGCGTGGCTCCCAGAAATCTCTCGGTCGCCGTGCGCGCAGTGACCGCTGCCCCGGGCCTGGAACCAATTCAGATCCGCGTCACCACGCCGCGCCGTATTACGGGCCAGGTGCATGATTCCGATGGGAAAGCCATCCGGGGCGTGAAAGTGACTTTCATTGGGTGGGTGGAGGCGTCTGTCAAAGAGCAGGTCGCGACCACCGACGCAAATGGCGAATTTGCCTGGGACGCCGCGCCGGGAGACCAGATCGGTCTGGTTTTTTCCGGCGCGGGCTTTTCGCCTTCCACCGAGTGGGTCGCCGCGGACAAAAAGGAGCCCCTGCAGGTGGAGTTGCGGTCGCTCAATCCGTAGCGGGGACGGGAGTTGTCAGTTCTCAGTTCTCAGTTCTCAGTGATTCATAGCGCGCACCTCACACTGAGCACCGAGCACTGTGAACTGAGCACTGTGAACTGAGCACTGAGCACTGAGCACTGAGCACTTTGCCGCTAACCACTAACCACCCAACCCCTCCGCCACCGCTTCCTCCGTCGCCTCCGCCAACACCGCGAGTCCTTCTTCGAGCGCGTCGCGCGGGATGGTGAGCGGTGGGGCGATCTTTACCGTCTGCCCCCAGGCGCCGACGGGGGCGAAGAGGAGCAGGCCCTTGTGGAAGCAGCGCTCGATAATCTTGTGGGCCAGGTCGTGGTCCGGTTCCTTCTGGCCGCGCAAGACGGTTTGCATTCCGCCAACCAGGCCGCGCGCGCTGACGTGGCCGATGATCTCCGGATGGCGGGCCTGAATTTTTTTCAACCCGTCGAGCAGCACCGGCTCGAGTTTTGCGGCGTTGCCGGTCAGGTCTTCGCGGATGATCTTGCGGACGCTCGCCAGCGCCGCGGCGCAGCAGACCGGGTTGCCGGTGTGCGTGCTCGTCATCGAGCCGGGTTGGAATTGGTCCATGATCGCTTCACGGCCGATCACGGCCGAGATCGGCAGCGAACTGCTGATGCCTTTTCCGCAGCAAATGAGGTCGGGGATCACGCCATAATGCTCGAACGCCCAGAACTTGCCGGTGCGCCCAAAGCCCGCCTGCACTTCGTCGAAGGTCAGCACGATCTGGCGCCGGCGGCACCAGTCCGAGAGCTGCCGGACGAAGTCCACCGGCGCGAAATCGGGGCCGACCCCTTGGTAGGTTTCCATGATCACCCCCGCCACGTTCTCCGGCTTCATTCCGCGCGCCTCAATGGCGGCGAGGAAGGCGTCGAAGCTCGTGTCCGTCTGCCAATAGCCATCCGGGAAGGGGGCGGTAATGATCGCCGGATCTTCATTGACGATCCACGATTTCTGCCCGGCCATGCCGCCGGCTTGTTGCGAGCCAAGCGTGCGCCCGTGAAAGCCGCGCTCCCAACCGATGATGCCAATCTTTTTGGTGCCGCCGGTCTTGATGCCGTAGGCGCGGCTGAGCTTGATCGCACATTCGGTCGCTTCGGAGCCGGTGGTGAGGAGGAAGACTTTCTTCAGTCCCTCGGGTGCGACTCCGGCGAGGCATTCGACGAGCGCGGCGCGTTCTTCATTGGGGAATACGTAGCTGTGCAGCAGGCCGCTGTGCACCTGGTCGACAATCGCCTCGCTCACTTCCGGCGCGGCATGGCCGGCATTGGTCACAAGCACGCCCGATGACCAGTCGAGCCAGCGGTTGCCGTACTTGTCATAAACGAAAATGTCCAACGCGCGGTCCCACACCACGGGCGGCATGCCGCGCATCGAGATCGGCTCAAAGGTGCGCAGCTTTTCGAGCGTCGGCAGGGAATCGGGATGCGGCAGGGCGCTAACGATGCGCCGGTACTTGGTTTCCACCGGTGCGACTTTGCGGGGAACGATGCTGTATTCTTTGCCCATGGGAGAGGAAGGTTTCGGGTTTGCCCCCGTTGCGCCATGGGCGTCTCGGGGACTCGGCTTTAGTTTCTGGTTGATCTCGGTCGCTGACGTGGAAGCTAACCGCGCCGGCTTGCGTGCTCTACGCGATGCGTTACGCTTTCCGATACTTTTGTGACCTACCGCCAGCCCATTCTCGAGACCACTCCGCAATCTTTGCGCGAGTCCTTCCACTGCGAAGTCGTCCGCGGCGCCGGTTACGGCGCGCGCTGGCACTTTCACCCCGAAGTCCAGCTCACTCTCGTCTTAAAAAGCGCCGGCTATCGCATTGTGGGTGACCACATCTCCCCGCTTCTGCCCGGGGACCTCGTCCTCGTGGGCGCAAGCCTTCCGCATGTCTGGCACCAGGATGAAAGCAGTCCCGGTTCCAGGGACGCGGTTCATGCCATCGTCGTCCGCTTCCGCGAGGATTTTCTGGGTGATCACTTTTTGCAAAGTCCCGAGCTCGAAGCGGTGCGCCGCCTGCTCAAGCGCAGTGCCCGCGGCCTGGACGTCACCGGCCCCACGCGCGCTGCCGCCGCCGCGCTCCTCCGTGAACTCCCCAGCCGGCACGGCTTGGGCCGTCTCCTCAAACTGCTCGAAATCGTCCATCTCCTCGCGGCGTCCAAACATCTGCGCCCCATCGCCAGCGCCAATTTCGCCCCGGCTCTGCGCGACTCCGACACGCCCCGGATGCAGCGCGTCATGCACTTCATCCACGACCATCTCGACGGCGTCATCGAGCGCCACGCCGTCGCCCGCTGCGCCGCGCTCAGCGCCGGCGCATTCAGCCGATTTTTCAAGACCCGCACGGGCAAGACGCTGCCGCAGTACGTCAACGAACTCCGGGTCGGCAACGCCTGCGCGCGAATGCGCGATGCCGAGGCGAAAGTCGCCGACATCGCGCTGGAGTGCGGCTTCGTAAACCTGGCCAACTTCAATCGCCAGTTCCGCGCCATCACCGGCATGAGCCCGCGCGAATATCGCGGCGCTTTTCAGGCCCACGCGCTCTGACTGTGTCTAAACGCGCAGGAAAATGCGCCGCCGATGAAGAAACCAGGCGAGCAGGAAGACGAGACCGAGGCCGACGAGCACGACCACCAATTCGCCGAGGCCTTGCGCCTGGGCGTTGAGAAACGCCTTGATGTCGCCGCCGGCAAGGCGCTCGGCGACCTGCGTGAAACTGAACACGTTGAAGGTGAGGTAGAGCGTGATCGGGTTCATGCCGATCCAGACAAAAGGCTCGCACCAGCGGTCGAACCCGCACACATCCACGATCCCATAAAACAGGCCGAGCATCATTGCGCTGTAGCCGCTCGACACGAGGATGAAGGACGACGTCCAGATGCGCTTGATGAGCGGAAACTGGAAACCCCAAAGGCAGCCGAGAGCCACGGCGGCGGCGCCCGCGGCCAGGAGCCAGATCACTTTGCGCGGGCCGGCGATGTCCGGGTCTTTCAGCAACCGGCCGCCGAAAATGCCGAACAGGCAGATGGCCACCGACGGGAGCGTGCTCAACAGGCCCTCGTTGATGTAGTAAAATTGCAGCTTTTTTCCAGGCAGGAAACGAAAGTCGAGATAGTTGGCGAGGTTGCGGCCTTCTTCGTAGATGCCCTGCACGCGCTCCGGAGTCGCGGCGGCGAGGGCGGCGGGAGAATTCGATCCGATGCGCGCGGCGAGTTCATCGACGACCGGTCTGTCCAGCCGGAGGTCCGGGAATGGAACGAACGTGAGCAAGGCCCAATAGCCGGCGAGCAGCACGACCGCGATCGTCGCGATCACTTTCAGCCGCGAGGCGCACCCGTAGTAAATCAGCGCCGCGCATAAATAGCAGGCCGCAATGCGCTGGAGCACGCCACCGAGTGCGACGTCCGGCCAGCGGTGCGACAGACCTCCGCTGTAAAAGACACCGAAAAGGAAGAGCAACACGCTCCGCCGCAGAATGCGCGCAATCACCGGACCCCTGCGTTCGTGGATGAGCGCCTTGTCGAGCGAGAAGACGATCGAGACGCCCATGAGGAAAAGAAACAATGGGAAGATCAGATCGTAGAACCGCACGCCCACCCACTGCGAATGTTCCAGCTGGCCGGAGAGCAGGCGGGTGACGGCGTTGTCGCCCATCTTTCCGAACGCGCGCCCGAGTGTCGCCGCGCCGAGGATCCAGAACATATCGAAGCCGCGCAGCGCATCGACCGAGCGCACGCGCGCGCTGGCCTGGACGATGGCGGGGGCGGGAGAGGCGGGTGCGTTCACGAGGGCTCTCAAATCGGCTGGTCGTAGATCCGCTGGAAGACCCCGGTGGCCCCTTCGCCGGCGCGGTTCGGGTCGACGATGACGATCCCATCGGGACCGAAGCGCGCCGTGACCGTCGCGCCTTTGCCTTCGCGCAGGTAGCGGTAATTCAAATCGCGCACCAGCGCGGCGGCATGGACCAGCGCGACGGTGATCCGCGATTCCTCGGCCGTGGGATACAGCCCGGCCACGGCGTCGCGGGTTTCGCCGTGCAACTTCACCCGGCAAATTGCGGCCAGCGCCACCGTCAGGCTGTCCACACCGTAGCCCACATAAGCGTGCGTCCCGTCAGGACGCAGCACTTCACGCGTGAAGTGATTGTTCGACGTGCGCGACTTGTCCCCTTTGTTCCACCACCGAAAGCCGCGGTACTGCTGGTCGCTTTCGACCTTGCCGTCCGCCCCGACGATTTCGTGGCCCTGGTTCACCGGTCCCTCGAATTCCGGCGGCGTGATCCAATTGTTGTGGAAGTTGATGCTCATGCCGTTTTCGAAATCCACGCGTACCTGCACGGCGTCGTAGGCGTCGATCCCGTCGCGCACGAGTCGCTTTTTCTGGCCGACCGCGGAGAGCGACACGGGCTTGCTCCGGTAGTAGGTGTAAATGAGATCGGTCCAGTGCGCGCCGACGTAGCTGAACGGGTCGCTCGACTCGACCCACTTGAAGGTGCTCGTGGCGACTTCGAGCGGCTCCTCGAGGTACGCCGTGCCGTAGAGGGGTGGGCCGATGCGCTTCTGGATATCGTCGCGGACGCGAAGATGGTCGGGGTCGTAACGCTTGTGCATGTCCACCGCCACGATGCAGCCCTTCGCACGCGCCGCAGCGATGATCCCATCGGCCTCGTGGATGGTCAGGCACATCGGCTTTTCCGTGATGACATGCACGCCCCTGGCGAGCGCGGCGAGGATGGGTACGGTGTGCAGGTTGTCGGGCGTCGCGACGGCGAGCACATCGAGGTCGGGAATGTCCCGCAGGATCTCTTCCCACGGGGTGTCGCCGTGATAGGCGCGCGGCTCGTGGCCGGTCCATTCCTGGAAGCTGGCCTGCGCGCGCCGGGCCGATCTTTCGGAGCGCGTGGCCACGGCCACGAGAGTGAATTTCACCGGCGCCAGGTCGCGCGTCCATTTGTCGAGTCCGACGCGGGCCAGTTGCCCGGCGATCCCGAAGCGCTGCAGATCGGCATACGCGCGCAGATGGACGTCGCCGCCAAACATGCCGGCGCCGGCGAGGGCGATCTTGATTTCCATTACTTCGCCGGCTCGGCGTTCCAGACTTTGATGTCCTTGAAGAGACCGGATTTGCCTGCCACGCCCAGCTCGATCTTCGACTTCGTCGCGTGGCCGATGCCGGGCGACTTGAAGTAGGCGGCGGGCTGTCCGTCGATGGTCACGCGCATTTCTTCACCGGCGGTCTCCACGACGAGGGTGTACCATTTGCCGGCTTCGAGTTTCGCGGGGTAGGTGACGGAGTGCGCGGCGTTTAGCTTATTAATTTCATCTTTGTTCGCCACGGGGTCGTTCCTCAGTTCAACCATTTTGTTACTCTGGCTGCCGTCGCGTTCGTCGAGGATGGTGACCTTGTCGAGGCGGACCTGGGCGCGGCAGAGGTGGCCATAGTGCGAGCCGGTGAAGGCGCGGTCGTCGAACTCGACGTCCATCATGGTATTGCCGTCAAAGCGGATCTTCACCTCGACGACACTGTCCTTCGTCGGGATTTCGAGGCCTTCTACGGCGGCATGCGCCGGGACGGCCGGTTTGCCGTCGGCGGCCGGAATCTCTTTGTCGCGGGTTTGCGTGCCTTTCAGGTCGCCCGGTTCGAAGGCGAAGGTATCGACCACCCGGCCCCAGTGCTTGTCCGGTGTGGCGCTTTGGAAGTCATCGGAGAAGAGGAGGTCCTTCTTTTTGGCGATCGATTCGGCGGGAACCGGTGGAAGGTCCGCGGCGAAGGCGGCGGTCGTGAGAAGGCAGGAGAGGGCGATAAGGGGGCGCATGGGACGGGTGGGGACGGTGAGGGTGGATGGTTGATAGACCGGCGACTCGTGCCGAAATTAGAGGCACGGGCGGGAGGCGAAGACTGCGGATGAAGCCGCCGTTTTGCAATCGGGAAACGCTCGAGACACCGCCGGCAAAAGGGAGTTGTCGAGGCGCCTGTCAGGCGACTGTCGCTTTGGAAGGGCGGTGGCCAGCCGAGTCCACGACTTCCGCAGGATCGTACCCCGCGAACGCTCGTCGCAGGGCGGCGATGTCGAGCTTTTTCATCTGCAGCACCGCTTGAAAGACCCGCTTCGACCCGGCGGTGTCGGCGCTGGTGAGCAGCTCGGGAAGAATCTTCGGGACGACCTGCCACGAAAGCCCGAATCGGTCCGCCAGCCAGCCGCACTGCTGCGCGGCGGGATCGCCATCGGCGGAAAGTTTCTCCCAGTAATAGTCCAGCTCTTCCTGCGTCGCACACTCGATCTGGAAGGAGACCGCCGGGCTGAATTGGAACTGCGGGCCTCCGTTCAGCGCGGTGAAGGATTGCCCCTCCAACTCAAATACCACCGTGAGCACCGAGCCCGCTGGTTTGCCATGGATCTCCTGTCCCGTGTCGGGATAGCGCGAGACTGCGGTGATCTTCGAATCCTTGAAGATGGAGGTGTAAAAACGCGCCGCTTCTTCGGCTTGCGTATCGAACCACAGGCAGGGGCTGATTTTGTGAAGCATCACCAAAGGCGGAGTTCTCGCCAATCCCGGCGCGCGGACCAAATTCGGACTATTGCTTGTTCTTCGGATCCGTCTGACCGTTCCGAAACGCGATCGGCGAGTTCTGGTCCTTGTCGGTGTTGTCGGCAGTCGCGCCCTGTTGTTGTTGCCTGGCTGCCGCGGCTTGCGCATCGGCATTCGCGTCCGCGGCTTGTAGCGCAGGAGCCAGGTCCAGGTTGGGGGCTTGCAAGGAGAGGCCTTTCTCGTGCGAAAGATTGGGAGCCAGGCGGCCGAAGCGCGGAACATCCTTCGGCGCTGGTGGTTCCGGCAGGGCCGGGATTTTTGGGCCATCGGGAAGTCCCGCCGAGAGGATGCTGCCCTGCATGGCCCGGCTCATGGCGGATGTCGAAATCTCGGTCGTCACCACGTGGCCATGGGGCGTCGGGTCCACCGGCGGCGGACGGTACAATGCCACGGGCGCAGGCGCCGGCGTTGCCGCACCGACCATCTTCGGCGAAGTCGTCGTGGTGAAACTCGCGATGGCCGGAAGCGGTGTCGCGGGCGCGGATTTCGCCGCCGGCGGCACGGGCTTGGTTTGAGCCAGGGCGATCGCCTGCGGCTTGGGCGGCTTGGGCGGGGTGTACTTCGCGTAACGGGGGAATTTCTCCGGGACGATCATCACCGGCGTATCGATGGTCGCTTCCTCGAAGACCTCCTGCACATCCTTCGAGCGCATGCGGATGCAGCCGTAGCTGACCGGCTTGCCGAGCTTGCTCTCTTCGGTCGTGCCATGAATGTAGATGCCGCGCGACCGGGCGTTGTGATTTTGCTCCTCCAGGCCATCGAGCCAGATGACGCGCGTCACGATCGGATCTCGGCCCGGCGCATTGGGCGGCAGCACTTCGCCGGTGGCGCGCCGCTCCTTGATGACCGACCCGGGCGCCAGTTCCTCGCCGATTTTCTCGCACACGCGCAGCTGTCCGACCGGCGTTTTATAACTGCCGAAAGAATCGCCGACGCCGTATTTCGAGGTCGAAATCGGATACTTTTTCCATAATGCGCCGTCGCGGAGAACAACGAGCTTCTGCTCGGCGACGCTGATAACGATGCTGGTGGACGGCGGAACGGCCTCTTGCGCGGCGGCGAAGCTCGCGCAGAAGAAGACCGCAACAAATGCCCCGTTCACTTTTTGTAGTAATCCCTGCACGGGGGCCGGATGTAACGCGAATCTGGCGGGGATGCAACCTCTTTAAGAGGACACCTCTTTCAGAGGGCTACGGCTGCGGCACGAGAACGCAGCGGAACCCGTAGATGACTTCGCGTTCGGACCGCGTGATGACATTGCGATAGGAAGATCGCAGCTCGATGGGCGAAGCCGTGCCCCACGAACCGCCGCGCAGCACGCCCCAGTCGCGGGAACCCGCGCTGTCGCCCTTGTAGCTGTCCTGGCACCATTGCCAGACATTGCCGCTCATGTCGAAGAGGCCCAGCCGGTTGGCGGGAAAACTGCCGACCGGCGAAGTTTGCGGGAAGCCATCATGATAACCGGGAATCCCCGGTGCGCCGCGCTTGCCGGTAAAATCGGCAAAATTGCCCGACATCGGCGGCGGCGGCCACTGTTTGCCCCAGGGAAAATCGCGCAATTTGCCGTCGCGTTCCTCCGGGGTGTTGCCACCTTCGTCGGGCAGTCCCGCGCCGCTGCTCCACTCGCGATCGGTTGGCAGGCGGTAGCTTTGTCCCGGCTCGAGGCGTTCCGCTTCGAGTTCTTTTTTGGTCAGCCAATCGCAAAAGGCGCTGGCGTCCTCCCAACTCACTTTCACCACGGGATGCGTGCTGTCCTGCGCAAAATCCGGCACCGGTCGCGCGTGCCCGGTGTTCGCGCAGAACGCGTCGTAATCGCGCACCCGTGTGGACCAGACACACATCAGCACGTCTTCCACCGGCACGAATTTCATGCCGAGGCTGTTTTCCCACGGCTCGCCCCGCCGTGGGCCGAGGCGCTTGACGAAACGCGGGTTGAGAAAAGTCTGCCCGCCCGGCTTCACCGCCGCGTTCACCTCGATATTCTGGTAACCGGGGAGCCGCAATTCGTAGTGCACCTCGCCCGGTTCGAGATCTTCGAGCGGCAGAGGCGTGCGCCCGAGTTCCTGGCCGTTTTGCCAGACACTGGCGCCAGCCGGGGCGCTGGTGATTTTCACGCTTCCAAACGGAAATTCGAAGTCGGCCTCCACCGCCGCGGCATGGTCCGCGTGCACCACCTTGTGCTGCTCCGGCCAGGCCCGGTACTGCGCCGCGAGATCGTGATCTCCCTCCGGGACCTTGAGTTCCAACGGTGCGCTGCCCGCCGGCACGGCCGCCCCGACCGCTTCGCCGTCGAGGAAGATCATCGCGCCGGGAGGATCACTGGTCACGTTGATCGTTCCCGAAGCGAACTCGATTTCCGTGGCGGCCGTTTCGCCGTGCTCGACCTGGAGGGGTTCCATATGCACGCGGCTGTCGAGTTTCAGCACTAGTTGGTAGCTGCCCACGGGCACGTCCGTGACGGTCGCCGGGGTCGTGCCGCTTTTCACTACCGTGTCACGATCCCTGATTTCAAAAGCCGCGCCAGGCGGCTGGGAACCGATTTGCACCGAACCGTAGGCGCGCTTCAAATGCAGAAGTTTCGGATGGGCCTGCTCGTTGGCTTTCACTTCAAACGGCAGGTCGACCGGTTCGTACCCGGCTTTCATGATGTGCGCGGAGTATTTGCCGGCCCGAAGCCGGGTAAATTCCCACGGACTTGTCGGGAAGTCGCTCGGGTTTTGGGAATTATTCTCGTTCAATGTGACAAACGCCCCCGGGGGATCCGTCTCGATGCGCGCCCCGCCGTAGGCACGATGCTCCCGTGCCGTGTACACGCCGGCGCAGGTCAGGAGCAGCAACGCGGCAACCGACGCGAAGACCGGCTTGCGCCGGCGGGCCTGCACCTCGAGCGGCTCGCCGTCGCGCAAGCGCAGCAGGTCGTCGTGCATCTCCTCGGCGCTGGCGTAGCGCTCGCGGCAATTGGTATCGCAGGCGCGCAGCAGCACCTCATTGAGACGCAGCAGGGTGGCCTTGTCCGGCAGGTCGGCGATCTGCGTGTTCACCGCCGGGAAATCCATGCGATCCTTTCCCATGGCCAGTTCGTAGAGCACTTTGCCGAGGCTGTAGATATCCGCCTGCGCCGAGCCCGGACCTTCCGGCGGCACGTAGCCCTCGGTGCCGACGTACGAATCCTGGCCGGTCGCCGCCACCAGGCCGATATCCGCGATCTTCGGCTCGCCGCCCACGAAAATGATATTGGCCGGTTTGATGTCACGGTGGACGAGTCCCTGCCGGTGCAAGGCGCCGAGCGCTTTGGTCAGGGAAAGGCCGATGGTAATGCATTCGTCGGCCAGCAACCGGGAGCGTCGCGACAACTCCGTCTTGATCGTCTTCGGCACGTAATTGACCGGGTCAACGGTCCGGCCGAGATGGTCGTCGGCCAGTTCCATCACGTAGTAGAAAAAGTCCCCACGCTCGTCGCGCCCCACGTGGAGGATGTCCACAAAGCCGGCATCCTCGCGAGAGATCGGTTCGAACTTCGACATGCCCTCGAATTCGCGCTGAAAGGCCTTGTCGCTTTCGAACGTTCGGCGATCGACGATCTTCACCGCCCGCCACGTCCCGGTGAGGCTGCGCGCCAGCCAGATTTCCCCGTACGAACCCCGTCCGATGCTCCGAACCATCTCATGATTCGGAACATGCGGCGCCTGGCGATGGTCTGCGGCGGAAGGCATGTCGGCGCGCAGTGTATCGCCAGGTGTGCGACAGCACAAATACACAGTCGTTGGAAGATTTCTTGTCCGATCGCGTCACAAGGCGCCGGCTTTCCTCAAGAAGGGGGTATGAATGCAAGCCTCACTCGGATTTCCTTCCACCTCATCTGCATCGTCCGCCGCCCTGCCCGCTGGCATTTCTTTGCCGCCGGAATCGGCCGGGAATTGGCCCTCATGAAGGGTCTTCTGACGGCCCCCAGGGCTTAGGCTTACTCTTAAAACGCCCTCTGAATGTCAATTCGCTGGCTTGGGCGGCCTATCGAACGAAGTTTCCTGAACCTTGAGATCGCCCGGCGTCGTGCTGCTCCCGTCCGAGGGCCCGACTTGGGCCGGGGATGGGGAAGCTGGATCCACCGGCGCTGCCGGCGCTTCTGAAAGGGCTCTCGGAACAGGGGTCGGTGCACCCGCTGGCGAGGCAGGTACTTTACCGCTTGGCCAATAGAGGACCACGATCGCCACGAGGAACAGCGCCGCCGCCGCGAACAGCAGGCCGCGAGGTGATTTCGAATCGGCTGCCTCCAGATCTTTTTGCCCTCCCGGCAAGGCCACGGCGGCCGTTACGTTGTCCCCCTTTGGACCATTGCGCTCGACGGCGCGGTCGATCGCATGTCGCAGGAGCTCAGCGGCCGCTTCCTTTGGTGCGAAAACCACTTCGACCATTTCTTCCGGCTTGGTGCGCTCCCAAAACCCGTCCGTGCAGAGCAGAAAACCGTCTTCGGGAGTGATCGTCGCCATGCCCACGGATGGCGGCATAAACTCCTCTCCTCCGATCGCTTGCAGCAGTGTCCCTTGATCGGGATGGGTGCCCATGTCCTCCTCCTTCACGGCCCCGCACTGGACCATCATCTCCAGCAGCGAGTGATCTTCCGTGCGTTCGACAAGTTGCCCGGCTCGGAAATGGTAAAGGCGGCTGTCGCCTGAATGCAACCAGTGAGCATGGGTGGGTGTCAGATAAAGGGCGACAATCGTGGTCCGTGGAGAAATGCCGAGCCTCGAGCCTTCGTCGTTGATGTGCTCGTGGGCCACCCGGCAGAGCATGGCCAGTTCCTCCCCGGGGTTCGACAGCTTTCCTTTCCGCTCCTGCCACAATTCCGATGCGAGTGCGGTCAGTTTCTGGGAAGCGATCCGTCCGCCGCTCCTGCCTCCGACGCCATCGCCGACGACCAGCAAGGCGGTGCCGTGCCTGTCGTTGTGCAGGCAAACACCCGCGTCCTGCTGTTCCTCGCGGGGGCCCTGCGAGTGGGCGATCAAAAACCGGGAATCACCGTTGAAATCGGTCTGACTCATTTATCGGCGAAGAGTTTACGCGGGGCGATGGCGAATGGAGTACTCGGAGTGTAACGCCTGATGACGAAACGTGGCTTGGTATCGGCGCAGTATGAAACGCGGCGTGGCGTTTGGTCGAGCGCGGAGTTTGGCGCTGCTGACGCGCCGCTCCAGCACTCTCCCCCTATCGTACTACGGGTTGCCTCCGGTCGCGAGGCGGAATTCGCCATCGCCACGCCTGGCCTGGCCGGAACGATCCCGGGCGGAAAAGGGTCATCAAACCGGGTTGGCACCGCCTTTTTCACGCGGAATGTAAGTGACATTAAATCAGTATCTTACGCGATAATTTGACCCCTGGAAGGGGCTTCCCCAAAAGATTTTTTACGAATTTCGGTCACACGCGCCGCGGCTTTCTCAACAGCCATGTGAACCCAAAAAAATCCAACTCAAATCCATGAATTTTTCCCATGACACATTGGCGCCGCGTACCGGCCCGAAAATCATTTCCCTACTGGAGCAGCGTCCCGTGGCGCCGTCGCCAGAGCCGGAATCCGCGCGTCTTCAGGAGATCGGCTCCCAAGCGGCGAAGATCGCCCACGACCTGAACAATCTGCTCTCTCCGATCCTCATGTCGCTGGAGGTGTTCGGGCCGCACCTGCACGAGGCCAGCCATTTGGTGATGCTCGAGATTGCCAAAAAAAGCACGCACCGGGCCGCGGACCTGGTGAAGCAGATCCTGACCTTTGCCAAGGGCGCGCAAGAGGAACGCCGCGAGATTGACCCGGCGGCGATGGTGCAGGAAATCGGCGCCTTTGTGCGCGCCACCTTTCCTCGCTCGCTCAACGTGCAGGTGACCGCGCCGGAAAAGCTGACGCCGATCCTGGCCAACTCCACGCAGTTGCATCGCGCTTTGCTCAACCTCTGCGTCAACGCGCGCGACGCCATGGCCGATGGGGGGACACTCACCCTTCGCGCGGCGAATGTCAGCTTCGATTCGCCGAACATCCGGCTGCCCGGCGGCCCCAGAGGCGGCCGTTACGTGCTCTTTGAAGTGAGCGATACCGGGAGCGGAATCCCGGAGTCCATTCGCGAGAAAATCTTCGATCCGTTCTTCACGACGAAAGGCGCCGGCAAAGGCACGGGGCTGGGGCTCGCTTCGGTGCGCTCGATCGTCGAAAGTCATGCCGGCCTGTTGAGCCTCCAAACGGAACAGGGCAAGGGCACCACCTTTCACATCCTCCTTCCCGCGAACGAAGGGGCCCGTCCACTCTGTCCGGGGGCGGGCGAGATACGCATTGTCGCGGCGTAAAAAAGGTGCCAGACTCCAGTTCTTACTGACCGAAGCGCCATGATCGCATCAGAACATCGCCTCGCCTTGCCTGCCGGTTACCAGCTCGGCAAGTATCGCTTCAAGGGCGTACTCGGCGCGGGTGGATTTGGCATCACCTATCTTGCGGACGATCAGACGCTCGGGCGGCGCGTTGCGATCAAGGAATTGCTGCCCAACGACATCGCCACCCGCGTCGACGGCGCGACCGTCGTGGCCAAGACGAAGAGCGAGCAAAACAACCTCGTCTGGGCGCGGGAGCGTTTCCTGGAAGAAGGCCGCGCCCTGGCCGCGTGCGAGCATCCGAATGTCGTGCACGTTTACGAAATGATCGAGGCCAATGGGACGGCCTACATGGTCACGAAATATGAAGACGGCCGCAGCCTCGCCGAGTGGCTGACGAACCTCGGCCGTCCGCCCACGGAACCCGAACTGCGTGGCATTCTCGAACCGCTGCTGGCCGGGCTCGAGAAGGTCCATCGAGCGGGCTTCCTGCACCGCGATCTCAAGCCCGAGAACATTTACCTCACCGAGGATGGCCGGCCGCTCTTGCTCGATTTCGGCAGCGCGCGGCAGGCGGTCACCGACCGGTCGACCTTGCTCACGAGTATTGTGACGATCGGATATGCGCCCTTCGAGCAGTACTACGAAGACGGAAAGCAAGGGCCATGGACCGACATCTACTCCATGGCGGGTGTGATGTACCGCGCGATTCACGGCGAAAAGCCCCCCGAAGCGACGCGCCGCTTGAAGAACGATTCGTCGGTCAAGCTCGCGAAGCGCTACCAGCGGGATTACAGCCTGCAATTCCTCAACGCCATCGATCGCGCCCTGGCCGTGGAATATCAGGATCGCCCCCAATCGGTCGTCGACTGGCGTGGCATGCTCGGCAAGGGCGTGGCCGTGCCGGCCGAGCAACTGACGCTCGCGCCACAGCCGGATTGGATGAATCGCCTGCGGATGCTCGCGGGCCTTGCGCTCGCTTTTCCACGCACCTCGGCGAGCGCCGCGGGAGCCGCGGTGGTCCTGGTGGGGTGGGCCATCTGGAGCGCCACGCACCCGATTCCGATCCCGTATCACCATCCGGGGCCCGTCGCGGTGGTCACTCCCGCTCCCTTCGTCAAAACGGACCCGGCGCCCACGCCGTTGCCCACTCCGGCCGCGGGCACGCCTGGCTCCACGCCGGGTGTCTGGCAAAATGTCTTTGCGGGGGGCACCCCCGTTGCCATGCCACTCGACCAGTGGGTGAAGCGCGAGCCGGCGGCGACGCCGGCCGTTCCCGCCGTGGGCGGCACCGTTGACCCCGGCCTTGTTGGCCATTGGACGGCCAAGGTTGGTCCTTCCGCCAAGAATTACATCCTCCTGCATTGGGAACAGTTGGCCAGCGGACGCTGGACATTAAAGGGTGGCATGTCTGCCGCCGGAACGCTGAACGCCTTGAACGGCCAGATGCATCGAACGACGGACGATTCACCCAAGATCGATGATCTAACCTATGAAATCAAAGAGGACGGCAGCGAAGTGGTCACGAACGACCCGACCGATCCCAATGGCCCGGTGACCTGGACGCGGGATGGTTCCAAATCGGGCAGATCGAAATCGAGCAGCGGCCATTCCAGCGGCGGTAATGGCGACTCAGGGGCACATTACAATGTCCCGGATGTCAGCAGGTTTCATCTCCCGCATGGTCTTCCGGCGTTTCCGTGACGAGGGCTGCGCATTGGATCGGCGCCGGCAGGCTTCATCTCCCGGATGGGATTCCTCGCCAGCTCTTCTGATCTATCAATGTGACACAAACTACCGTTGGCACGGGCGCGGAGCTTGCGCTATGGTCGCCGCCCTTTGCCCACAGAAATGAAGACCGCCGACCTCATCTATCTCGACAACAATGCGACCACGCGAGTGGATCCAGCGGTGGTTGACGAGATGCTGCCGTATCTGACCGACTTCTACGGCAATCCCTCGAGTGGCTACCGCTTCGGCCAGCACGCCGGCAAGGCGCTCGAAACGGCGCGGGAGCGGGTCGCCGCGCTGCTGGGCTGTGAACCGGGCGAAATCGTCTTCACGAGCTGCGGTACGGAATCGACCAACGCCGCCATCAATTCGGCGCTGCTCATGGATCGCGACCGGCAGCACCTCGTCACCACCCGCGTCGAGCACAGCGCCACCCTCAAGCATTGCGAGGCGCTCGCCAAGCGCGGGCACGAAGTGACCTGGCTCGGTGTGGACGAACGCGGCCAGGTCGACCTGCACGAATTGGAAAAGGCCATCCGGCCGGATACCGCCATTGTCACCGTCATGTGGGCGAACAACGAGACCGGCGTGATTTTTCCAACCCATGAGATCGCCGAGATCGTGCGCAAGAAGCATGTGCTTTTTCACACCGATGCCGTTCAAGCGGTCGGCAAAATCCCGCTCAACCTCGCGGAATCCAAGATCAACTTCCTCTCCATGTCAGGCCACAAGCTGCACTGTCCGAAAGGCGTCGGTGTCTTGTACGTCAACCGGCGCACCAAATTTGCGCCGTACCTGATCGGCGGTGGGCAGGAGAACGGAAAGCGGGCTGGCACCGAAAACGTCGCGAGCATCGTGGGGCTGGGCAAGGCCTGCGAACTCGCCGGCGAGAACCTCGGGCACGAGAAAAAAGTCGTCCGCAAATTGCGCGACGATTTCGAGCACGGTGTGCTCGCGCAGGTCGAGGGATCGCAGGTCAACGGCGACACCGGCCACCGGCTGCCCAACACCACCAGCCTCGCCTTTGAAGGGATCGACTCCGAGGGCGCGCTCATGCTGCTCGACCAAAATCACATCTGTTGTTCCAGCGGCTCGGCCTGCACCACCGGTTCGGTGCACGCCTCGCACGTGCTCAAGGCGATGGGTTTTTCCGACGATCGCGCGCGCGCCAGTCTGCGCTTTTCCTTCAGCCGTTTCAACACCAGCACCGAAGTCCAGAAGGCCCTCGAAATCCTGCCCAAGGTCATCAGTAAACTGCGCCGCGTCGCCGTGGCTGCTTAATCCGGTTTGGCGGCGTCCGGCACCCGCGCGCGGGTGCCTTCCGTGAGCGAATCCGGCGGGTCCAGGATGACGGCATCCGCCGGGGTGAGACCGTTGGTGACTTCGAGGGTGTTGCCGAAATCGTGGCCGATTTCGATCGGCACCAGCGCCACCCGGCCAGCGCGCACGACGGCCACGCGCATCCCTTCCGCACGGAAGAGCAAGGTATTCGCGGGAATGGTTACCGCGCCCTCCGTGCCGGGGATTTTCAAGTGCACGGAGGCGTAGCCGCCGGGGAAGAGCCGTCCCGTGGGATTCGGCACGTCGGCTTCCACGTTCAGGGTGTGGGAGAGCGGATCGATCGCTTCCGAGTCGCGCACCAGGGACCCGGTAAATGTCTCCCGTGGATAGGAATCGAAGGTGATCGCCACCTGGTCACCGTGCTTGACGCTGGCGGCGTAGACTTCCGGCACCGCGAAATAGACGCGCAGGATATGATTGTCCTCGAGGTGAAAGAGTTCGTGGGAGCCGCTGGCCTGGATCAAGGCGCCGATGTCGGTGCTGCGCGCGGTGATCACGCCATCGAAAGGCGCCACGATTTTTTCAAAGGCCTTGAGTTGTTCGAGGCGGCGCACATTGGCCTGGCCGGAATCGACCAGGGCCCGCTTGGCGGCCAGGTCGCTGGTGGCCTGGTCCCGTTCCTGGGGCGAGATCGTTTTGCCCTTGAAAAGGTCCTCCGCGCGTTTGGCGGTGATTTCGGACAGGTTCAAATTGGCCTGGGCATTGTTCAAGTCCGCCCGCGCTTGTTCGAGTTGCTGGTCGACTTCCGGCGTTTCGATTTCGGCCAGAAGGTCTCCTTGTTTTACCCTCGAGCCGATATCCACGTTCCAGGTCTTGAGATAGCCATTGGTGCGCGCATAGATCGCGGTATCCATGTAGGCTTGGGCGCTGCCCGGCAGGGTGATTTCGCCGGAGGAAACCGCCGGCGAAGGATGCACCACATTGAAGGGCAGGGCCGCCTCTTCGATCGTGAGTTGCTTGAGCGCGGCTTCCGCCTTCCTGCGGCTGGACAAACTCAGCGCCACCGCCAGTCCCAGCACTGCGACCACGAGGACGGCGCCCAGGATGTACCGCGATGCCGTCCCTTTCCCGCCGCGCGGGGCTTCGGCGACCGGCCGGTCGGGCCGGTCGAGTGGATGGGGATCGTCACTCGGAGGCATCGGTGGAATATCAACGATTTGAGACATAAGAGATTTCAGACGCGTTTGCGAGCCCGGCCGTAAAGGATGCTAAAGACCGCCGGGACAAAAATCAAGGTGGCCACCGTGGCGCAGAGCAGGCCGCCAATGACGGCGCGCCCGAGCGGGGCATTCTGCTCGCCGCCCTCACCCAGGCCCAGCGCCATGGGCACCATGCCGATCATCATGGCCAGCGCGGTCATGATCACGGGGCGGAAACGGGTCCGGCCCGCCGCGGTCGCCGCGGCGATGGGGTCGCCATTTTCGCGGTAATGTTCCTTGGCAAAGGAGATGACCAGAATGCTGTTTGCCGTGGCCACGCCCATGCACATGATCGCCCCCATCAGCGCGGGCACGCTGATTGTCGTATGCGTGAAGAGCAGCGCCAGGACGATGCCCGAGAGGGCGGCGGGAAGCGCGGTGATGATGATCAACGGATCGAGCCAGGACTGGAAATTGATGACGATGAGCATGTAGAGCAGCAGGACGGCAAAGGTGAGACCCGCGAGCAGGCCAAAGTAGGAATCGCGCATCGTCTGCACCTGGCCGCGTACGGTGATGAAAGTGCCCCGGGGAAGATCGGTCCGGACCTTCGCTACGACCTTCTCCACGTCCCGGCTCACCGCGCCCAGGTCGCGGTCCTGCACCGTCCCAAAAATATCCACGACGCGGCGGATATTGTACTGGGAAATGACTTCCATTTCGCGGGAGCGGCTGAGCGTCGCCAGGTCGCCGAGAATCTCCGAATGTCGTCCACCGGGGGCTTGAATGGGAATGTTTTCCAAATCGCCGATCGATTGCATGCGATACGGCGGCACCTGCGCGACGAGGTTGTAGTTCACCCCGTTCTTTTGGTTGAGGAAGAACATCGGGGTCACCTGCATGCTGCCGCTCAACGTATTGAGCACGTCGTTGGCGAGATTCTGCTCGGTGAATCCACCCTGCAACGCCTTGGCCCGGTTCACGGCGATGTCGAGCGTCGGATAGTCGAGAGGCTGCTGCACCCGCAGGTCCGTCAGGCCGGGAATGAGCCGCAAGTCGGCCAGCATCCTGGTGGCGATGGCATGGCAGACCTGCACGTCGTTGCCTTCGATCTGAATATCCATGGGCGCCGGGATGCCGAAGTTCAGGATCTGGGTGACGATGTCCGCCGGCAGGAAATAAAATGTCGTCGCCGGAAATTCCTCGTTCAGGCGCCGGCGCAGGGTGCGCACGTAGTCGCCGGTCGGATGATGGTCCTCGTGCAGGGAAACGAGGATGTCCGCGTCGTTGGACCCGATCGCCCCGGAGGTCATGTGCATCGTATTCATCGGGCTGTAGGGCAGGCCGATGTTATCCAGAATACTGGCGATTTCCGCCGGCGGGATTTCTTTGCGGATGGAGTTTTCCACCAGGTCGCAGAGGCGCGCCATTTCCTCGATGCGCAGGCCGGTGCTGCCGCGCACGTGGAGGAGAAATTCGCCGCTGTCGGCGCTGGGAAAGAAGTCTTCGCCCAGCCACGGGACCAGCAAGGCCACCGCGGCGCAGGCCGCGAGAAAGACCGGGACAAAGACCTTGCGGACCGAGATCAGATATTGCAGCACGCCGCTGTATAAGCGGTGCAGGCGCGAAAAACCGTTCTCGAAGAGAAGCTGCATTCGCCCGAGGAAACCGGCGGCGGACTGCTCGTGGGCGTGAGTCTTGAGCAGATACATCGCCATCGTCGGCACCAGCGTGCGGGAAAGGAGATAGGAAGCGAGCATGGCGAAGACCACGGCCTCGGCCAGCGGCACGAAGAGATAGCGGGCCACGCCGCCGAGCATGAACATGGGCAGAAAGACGATGCAGATGCAAAGCGTCGCGACGAAGGCGGGCACCGCGATCTGTTGGGCGCCGTCCAGAATCGCCGTGGTCAATTCCTTCCCCATGGCCAGGTTGCGATGAATGTTTTCGACCTCGACGGTGGCGTCGTCGACCAGGATGCCCACCGCCAGCGCCAGGCCGCCGAGGGTCATGATATTGATCGTCTCGTGCAGCAGGCTCAGCACGATGATTGAGGTCAGGATGGAAAGCGGAATGGAGGTGGCGATGATCACGGTGCTGCGCCAACTGCCGAGGAAGAGCAGGATCATCATGCCGGTGAGCGCGGCGGCGACGACCGCTTCGCGAATGACCGAGCTGATGGCGGCGCGGACGAAGAGGGATTGGTCCGAGAGCATCGTCATCTTCAACCCTTCCGGCACGATGGTGGCGATGCGCGGCAGCATCTTGCGCACGCCGGCGACGACATCGAGCGTCGAGGCCCGGCCATTTTTGAGGATGCTCACCAGCACGCTGCGGTGGCCGTCCTGGCGCACGATATTGGTCTGCGTGGCGAACCCGTCGCTGACCACCGCCACGTCGCGCACAAAGATGGTGGTCGCGCCGACTTGCTTGATGGGAATGTCGCTGAGCTCCGCGAGGCTGCGCGCCGCCGCGTTCGTGCGCACGTCGTATTCCCGGGTCCCGATCTTCACGATGCCGGATGGCACCACCACGTTCTGGGCGTTGACCGCGTTGAGGACATCGGTCGCCGAGACGCCCTTTTCCTGCATGAGTCGCTGGTCCATGTTAATCATGACCTGGCGCTGTTTGCCGCCGTACGGATTGGGCACGACGGCACCCGGGACGGTGATGAGCTGCGGCCGCACGTAATTTTGGGAAGCGTCATTCAACTGCTGCTCGGAAAGGCCCGAGCCCGACAGGCCGAGCTGCAAAACGGGCACGCTCGAGGCGCTGAAATTGATGATTTCCGGCGGCAGCGTGCCGGCCGGCAGCGACCGCAGCATGAACTCCGAGGCGGCGCCGACCTGGGCATTGGCGGTATCGATGCTGGAGTTGGGTTGCAGATAGATTTTGACGATAGCCGTGCCGCTGTAGGTCGTCGATTCGATGTGCTCGATGTTGTCCACCAGGGCGGTCAGCGCTTTCTCGTAGGCCGTGGTCAGCCGTCCCTCGAGTTCCTCGGAATTGAGCCCGGCATATTGCCACGCCACCGACACCACCGGGATATCGATGCTCGGGAAGATATCCGTCGGCGTGCGCGAGATCATCACCGGGCTGATGATGAAAATCAGCAGCGCCACGACGATAAAGGTATAGGGCCGGTTAAGGGCGAGTCTGACAATCCACATGAAAGTCGATCAAAGCTCGTTCACCGTCGGCAGCCTGGTCAATCGGCGATTGGACAACCTTGCGGTCGTATGAGAACGAACTTGCTATAATAATGGGGAATTCGGAGTTCGGAATTCGGAATGGCGGAATGACGAGTAACGAATGCGGAACGAGAAACTCGGAATGCGGAATGGGGAATTCGGAGATCGGAGTTCTTACGTGGAATCGCGGATGGTAACAGGGCTGGCTCTGGATCTGCGGCGGGTGCTTCCCCGAAAAAAGTGGTTTGATTCGGTTTAATTCAGTCCAATCCAGTTTGATCCCTGGCTGGCTCATGGGCGGTGGAGGCGCTCTCGATGCGGGACCTTTTAAAAGCCCAGCGCTCTTCCTGGAGGCGCAGGCTTTCGGCCTGCCGGGCGGCGCGCCGCAGATGGCCGAGTTGCCGGGCGACGGCGAGAATGGTCTTTTTCCGCGCGGCAGGGTTGCCGGCGTCCGCGGCCATGGTTTCGCGGAGAAGGCGATGGAGCGCGAGGGCGACCGGCGCGGCAGCGCGGTCGGCCAGGGCCAGGGCCCCGGATTCGCGCTCGAGGTCCGCGGATTCTTCGATGACGTGCGCGACCCAATCGCGGGCATCTTCATGGCGCAACCAGTCCTCAAAACCGCCCTGTTTCCATTCGGTGAGGTTGGGCTCGTTGATAAGGCGTCCGCCAAAATAAGTAGCGAGGACCTTTTGCACTTCGGGAAGGCTGTTGAGCCAGCGGACGAGATCGACGCCGGACTCGCCGTCCGCAAGGCGGGTGTTGAGTTCATCGCGGATGGCGCGGGGAAGGCGGGCGATTTTTCCGTTGCGAGTCATGGTACTTTTCGTGCTTTTCGAGAAGGGTGATCTTTTAACATGGACGGGTAACTCCCGGCAAGAAAAAAGTGACGCTTCCGAGGTATTTTGATCAACTTTTCTGGCTTTACGGGCTTTTTTTGAGTTATGGCTTTGTAGTTATCTGTAAGGATATGAATGTTAGCTCTATCCATGTAAGATAGATTGAGGCCGCCGGGTGCCCGGCGACATGATTCCGCAGGCGCGGGGCTCCTGGATATTCGATGCGGATGCTGCGCGCCGTGGGCGCGTTTGCGACGGAATCCCGCCCACAGTCAGGGAATTTCGCCTGACCACGATCTCGTGCACGTGGGAATGTTGAAGATGGTTTCAGGCAGGTGGCCTCTTTAGCCTAGTGGGCTGAACGAACTCCGACGCGCTCCAGTGCACGTCCCGCCGGATGCCAGGAAGCGGGTCGCGGTCGGGGCCTCTCGAAGAATCCGTCCGCAAAAGGCGTCGCGGTGAGGTGCGCGCGTTCGTAGGGAATCGACGGGCAGACGGATTTCGCGCAGGAAAGCCAGGTGGCGCGCGTCAAGTGTCAAGAGTTCACCCCGACTCCCCCCCGACTCCCCGACCTGCGCATCGACAGAGCCGTGCGCTCTTTGCTAAACAGGGTTCGTTACCACAAGAGGCCACCATGGAAATCCCTGAAACCGAGATCATCGTCACCAAAGACGGAACGGAGATTTTGCGAAAGAGCGCTTCGTTCGGGACCAAAGGCCGCGTGTTCGATGCCCTCTCAGTTCGCCGGCGCCACATGGCCATCGCCGAACAACACGTTTGAGGCCTGGCTGTGGATGTTCGAATAATCAAAGGCCATCAGCAGGCGTGACAACGGCACGTCGGCCGTTCCGAAGCCTCCCATCGTCAGCTTGGGCGCCTGGATGTTCTGGCCGTTGGCCATCGGGCACCATTCGTAACTGCTCCCCTCCTTCGCATAGTAGTTGGGTCCCACAAAGTCCGAACGGCATTTCAGAATCTCTACAGTCACTCCGTACGGTTGCAGGGCGGCAAGAATGGATTGCGCGCCGACACCCGAGGCATACACCGGTTGCGAAGGCCATGGCTCGATCGTCGGGGTGTTCTGGTTGTGCTCGCCGGCGTAGAGAATCTCGGAAATTCCGATTTGCCGAAGATTAGCCATACACGCCGCGGAATCGGCCTTGCTCCTCACCGTCTCTAGCGCCGGTAGCAAAAGAGCGGTCAGGCACCCGATGATGCTGACGACCATCAGCAGTTCCAGCAAGGTAAAGCCCGGTTCACGGGATGTCGTTTTCATTTCTGTTGCGAGTTTGCGATTTGCTGGTCCATCCCATGCCGCACGGACGGGTCCGGCAAACGCATGGGCCCGTCGGGCGGTCCACCTGGCGGCCCCGGAGGTCCGCCCATCGGCGGCGCGCCGCCGGGCGGCAGAAAGTCTGCTGGTGGCGGATTCGACTTAAAATACTCCTGAATCTTCGTCCGGCGCTGATCCTCGGGCAGGTCACGTACCGAATCGAAAAAGGCCTGATCCACCTGCATCCGCGCTTCAAATGCCTCACGTTTTTCCGGCGGCATTTTTTCCAGCGCGCTGGCCAGACCTTTCGGCATCCCGTCGCCCAGCGGGAGCAGATCCCCCGGCGGCGGAGGAAGTCCTCCAGTCCAAGCCGGTCCTGCCGCTCCCTTCGACGCATTCCTAGCTCGTGGAGATTTGCGTGGCCAATACTTCACGGCTGTCATCGTTAGCAGCAAAAGGGTGATCGCCAAAAGACCGTAGTAGCGGAGTGAAGTTGATTGCATGAATTGGTATCTATTGCGCGCTTTGAAGAAGTGACCGGCGCTGCCGCAGCCGGTTACATAGTTTTCACGGGGCAGATGGAAGGTGCGGGCGGTGGGCGCGAAATTTCGCAAACTCCGCTTTCTGTGCCGGGTCGAGAACCTCCTCCACCTGTTTATCCGACGCGTCGAGACTGCTCTGAACATGCGCTTCCAGCTCTCGATGGAAGTTGATCAGTTCTTTCACATTCTGGGTGATGATCGGCTCGATCTTTGCCGCCTGGGACGGGGAGAGGTGCAGCGTTCCCCGCAAATCTTTGATGATGTGCTGGGTTATCTTGTCCGCCGGCGGCGGCGAGCCAAAAGGCGGTCGGACAAAATGCATCACCGCCAGGGCTCCGATTATTCCTCCGGCGACGAAGACGGCAATAAACGCGAGAATCAATTTCCAAGGCTTCATGGAATCTCCAGTTTGACGACAGATTCGACCAGGCGTGCCTGTGAGTCGCCCCACATCGGCCAGCTATTCCACGCACTCAAATCCTGAAAACTCAGGGCGACGACGCCGAGCACCACAGCCAGCGTGCAAAGCAGCGCCCTCTGGCAAACGAGGCTCGCCGCCAACTCCAGTTCATCGGCGTGAGCCCGATATGCTTGGGCCAGCACTCGACGCACGAAGCCCGGCGGCACTGGCGATCCCATGGCCTCCGGTGCCTGTGCGGCACCGCGCAGGAGTCGATTCAATTGCTCGTCGATCCTGTTCATTCGAAATTGCGGAAGGTTTTCGCGAAGAGGCGTTTCAACTTCTGTCGGGCTCGAAAGGCGCGAACCTTGATCGACGCCATCCCCCATCCCGTGATCTCCCGGATCTCCGCCACGCTGCGGTTCTCCAGATACGTCAGGCTCAGAATCAAGCGATCCCTCGCGCTGAGTCGCGACAGGAGCTGATCCACCACGCTCCGCGCCACGTCGGTATCTTTCGGGGCGACTTCCTCGGCTGTCTGCATCAAGTCATCCACCAGTCGGGCCTGCTCGCGGCTCAAATCGGCATAGCGCAGTTCCGGCCGCACGCGCTCTTTGTCGATTTGCTTGAGGCAGGTATTCACACTCAATCGGGACACCCAGTGCTCGAAAGGCGCGATCCCGGCGTATTGATGCAGATTTTGAAAAATGCGGACAAAAATCATTTGGCAGAGATCCTCCTCACTCGTCCGGGCGGTGCGATAGGAGCGAACGATCCGCAGCACGAGCGGATAAAGCCTCTCCACCAGCGCCGTGGCGGCCTGCTCGTCACCCTTGCGCACGCAAAGCAGAATTTCACCGATCTCGTTCGCCGGTTCATCGGCGGCCACGATGGAAGGAGGCAGAAACTTGGAAGGTTAAATACGGTGACAAGAGTGGCATCTGGAGAGTGTGACCGCTGAAGATCGTCACGGTTACATTTTTCTCAACGACCAGCTGTCTTCCTATCATTTCCGCTCACGGCCGGACAGGGCGTCCACCTGTATGGCCCCCCCGGCGAAGGCGATTGAGGCCGGTTCAGTCGCCATCAGTCCTCCTGCCTGAAAACGCCGTTGAAAGTGCTGAACCTTTCGCTTGACCCCCTCTCCCCTGCTTCTACTGTGCCGCCCCTTCAGTGACGGGCTGTGGCTCAGCTTGGTGGAGCGCTTCGTTCGGGACGGTTAGCCCCCTCGTCAACCATTAGCGGAAGGTCCAGCAGATCAAGGTGTTACGCTCCTGCCCTTCGTTTGCGGGAGGGAAAGTCCCCCGGTTTTGCCCCCCTGCGGTTTGGCAGAGGGTCCGTTTGCGTCACGATGGGTCCACTGAAGATCACGCAGATCAACGAGTTCACGCCAGCGGCTTGGGCCAAAGCAAAGGCGAAGCCGGTCGCTGAGGCCGCGTGATTCATTTTCCCGTTCCCCGGCTATCGCGCCGAGGACGGGGAATTCGTATCCGGCTAGCGCAGCGGCAGGCCATCTAGGCTCACGCCTTTTCCGGTCGGAACAAAGTCGCCATGTTCGTCGGGGTAGAGCCACCGGACGCCCTGATTCTCAAGAAACGCCCAGACGCTGCGGCGCACGTTCGCATACAGAGAGCCAACTGCGCGCGCAGATCTTTGGGGCGGTCTTTGGAATGGTGCTATCGCATCATTAAAACCCAACGCCAAATTTAGCGCGCGTGTTATACGCGAGGGCGCCCCGAAGGAGCCCTTGAGCAAGGCGGCCATCATGAAGGTTGCCGTCATATATCGTCCGCCATTTTGGTTTAAGAACAAGGTTGAAGCATTTGAGTTTTTTTGTAAGCAGGACAAGGAGGGTAATTATCAATGGGAACCGAGCGGAGCCAGCAGCGATCCATTTTGGCCCTCAACCAATGTTCCGCGTCTAAATAGATAACGCATTACCTTGAGCGCATAATATGAATGAGCCATTGTCACGGCATGAAGTAAATAATCCTGGATTAGATCATCCGACACGCACGAACTGGAAAGATCGCTCACCAAGGGCAGGAATGACGACAGGCGTAAAGCAAGATGTGCTCCCTCAGTCGGATACGTTGCATCCGCTCGAACCGGAACTCGGGTAATTTGGTCGAGCACACATTCATGGCCGACGGTGACGCTGTTGAAGTAGAGGGATGAGCAGGCTTGCGTTTTAAGGCGGCTTATTCATCCTCAAAACATGAATCAAAAGCTCTCCCCTAAACGAATGCTTTTGACTTCAATGGTAAGATTCATCTTGATGAAAGTGAAGCTTCGAATCTTTGGCCTCTGTGGCTTCTGTTTTGTTGTGGCATGCGAACACGACCGTCCCGTTTACCGCATGGGGGCCCCTCCGATCATCGCTACGGCTACCGATCTTGCATTAGTTCAAACAGCGAAGCCGAATTGGCATATTTCAGAGATTAAGCGTGCTCGTTCTGTTTGTCTATACTGGCAACGCGATGCATTAGCGCCGTTTTTTTATTTCCAGTCGGCTTAGATGGCAATACTGATCCAAATGTTTACCTAAAAACGGGACAATTTGCTCGGTTTCGCAATGTCATGGAAGTGTGTAACGTACTGGAGCGCGGAACCGGGATTGGTGTTCGGGCCGATGTCACGTTGAATTTTGGGCACATGCCGGATAATCAATTTTACGAGTTGCGGAGGCTGAGGGCGCGACGAGGAATCTCTTTGTATAGTTTACCTACGTTTTACGAAAGAGTAAGATGAAATCCTTACGAGACGCCGCACCAAGAACCGTCAGATCCAAACAGCGGATCAGTACAAACAGCATCTCCGGCAAAAGCACATGGACAAGCTGGCCTTGGTGGAAAAGTTCATCCATGAAATTGAGGGGTCAGGCAAAGAACGGGACATCGGGGACAGTTCACCGACGCCAGCCAGATCAAGGAAGTGATGCCCAAGAGGCTGGACGAGCAGTTTGAGAAGTGGTTGAATCCGGCATGTACACGACCATTCTGAGTGTTCTTTCGCTGGCCATCATTTTCTGGGGTTGGGCTTCACTCGCGTCGCGCCAGGAGACCAAAAGACTTCGAAGTCGTGGTCTATTGCCGGAGCCTGGTCAGACCCCGACCCTTGAACATGTAAAGCGGCTCGTCACCGCAGGTGAAAAGATTCAGGCGATCAAAATGTATCGTGAAATACACCGGGTAGGATTGAAGGAAGCAAAAGATGTTGTCGAAAGGATGAACCTGCGCTGAAGATGCCGTGCCAGTTCTTGGCATAACGTCGCGTAGTGAATTGCGACTGGGGGGCAACGTAACCCATGCCCAATGCGATGCCCAGACAACTTCACGCGTGGATGGTGACAATCCTGTTTTTCTTGAGAATTCAGCAAAGGACACTGAGCCTCGCGCTTTCTTGAAGAAGGAGGAAAGTTATTTGCCCAGGGTTGAAGGCACTGATTGTCATAGAAATTCTTCGGCTGCTCATTGCCTGGCACTGTCTCGACAAGTGGGTTGAGGTGAGTAGAGTGCAAAACGGATGAGGCAAATTTCCTCCAGGATGACGTTTTGGCACAAAAGGCTATTTCCTGCCTTTTGGTTTGGCTTCCTGGCCCTTTGGACCAGTTTTGCAGCAGCAGGGATCATCAAGGGCGATGCTCCGATATTTATTCTCCTCGTCCCTCTTGCAATGGCTGTCTTTGGCTACTTTCTCATGAGGCTACTGGTTTTCCCTTTGGCCGATGAAGTGTGGCTCGATGATGAGGATGTGATTGTGCGAAAGAGCGGCAAGGTGGTCCGCTTTCCGGTTCATCAGATCATCAACGTTGAGTCCTCGGTATTGGTGAATCCGGCAAGAATTACGCTTACCCTGCGTGAGCGGTGTGAACTTGGCCGTGAAATCAGCTTTTGTCCGCCGCAACGGCTACGAATCTTTTCTCGGCATCCTATTGCTGAGGAACTGATTGCCAGAGCGCACGGATTGAAGGATTGGGGCGAGCACTGAAACACATCCCCAAGTCCAACGTTGGGCCTTTTCATCAGTCAGATCTGCGCCATGCCGCCATCGACAAAGAGCTCGATGCCGTTGACGAAGCTGCTGTCGTCGGACGCGAGGAACACGACCGCCTTGGCGATTTCGTCCGGAACACCGGCGCGACCGAGTGGAATGTTGGGGACCATGGAGTCGACGAACCCCTGCACCTGTTCTTTCGTCAGTCCCATGAGATCGTAGCCCGGCGTCGGCACGACTCCCGGACTGATGGCGTTGACCCGGATTTTGCGTTCCTTGAGATCGAGCGTCCAGTTGCGCGCGAATGACCGCACGGCGGCTTTGGTCGCGCTATAAACGCTAAAGGCCAGCGTACCTTTGATCGAGGTGATGGAGGCGTTGAGGATGATGGACGAACCGGGCGGCATGAGCGGCAGCGCCTTTTGCACGGTGAAAAGCAAACCGCGAACATTGGTGTTGAAGGTTTTGTCGAAATGTTCCTCGGTAATCTGGCCCAAAGGCGCGAGGGCGCCGCCTCCGGCGTTGGCGAATAAAACATCAATCCGACCTTTCTCCTGCTGGATCGTCGCGAAAAGGCGGTCGAGATCGGCGAGGTTGGCCACATCGCTGCGCACCGCGGTGGCGCTGCTGCCGAGTTCTTTCGCCGCCGCATCGAGCTCGGCCTGGCGGCGACCGGTGATGAAGACATGCGCGCCTTCAGAGACAAACCGTTTGGCGGTGGCGAGTCCGATCCCGCTGCTGCCGCCGGTGATGAGGGCAATTTTATCCGCGAGTTTGGTGGTGTTCATAATTTCGTTGGATGGAGTTTTGGCTATTATGTATCGGTCGGTAAGAAATGGACGGCGTGGACAGAAGTCTGTCAATGGTTTATTTACTGATCGGTATGAAACGAAAGAAAGTCACCCTGCCGCCCGGGCGTCCCCGCGCCTTCGATGCCGGGAAAGCGCTGGACCGTGCGATGCACGTCTTCTGGCGGAAGGGTTACCTGGGCACGTCGCTTTCCGATCTCACCGATGCGATGGGCATCAACCGCCCGAGTCTCTACGCGGCCTTTGGCAACAAGGAGTCCCTCTTCCGCAAGGCGCTCAAGCACTATTTAAAAGGGCCGTCCGCTTATCTTGGTGAGGCGTTGCAAGAGCCGAACGCGCGTGCCGTCGTCGAGCGGGTGTTGCACGGGGTTGTCAATTTGTTGACCGGTCCACAGAGTCCCAAAACTTGTTTATGGGTGCATGGCGCACTCTCTTGCGGGGACGATCCTCTGCGGGAAGAATTCGCGGCGCAACGCCGCGCCGGACTGGCCGGGTTGCGCCATCGCCTCCAGCGCGCCATTGCCGAGGGCGACCTTCCTTCGGAGGCGGACGCGGACGCGCTGGCGAGCTACGTGCAGACGGTCAACTTTGGCCTCACGGTTCAGGCGTCCACCGGTGCGACCCGCAAGGAACTGCTGCGCACGGTTGAAATCGCTTTAAAGGCCTGGCCGGGATAAAATGCTCCCCGGGCTAATCGCGTTTCAAAAGGAATATGCAAATTAAACCTCAACTCTTCTACTCAGAGCAGTTCCATTAATACTGTAGCCGCTTCAGTGGTAGGGTAGTGATGGATCGGTTGTTGGAGAGGCGGTTGTGCCTACCGCTCTTTCAGAAGCGACTTCCGAAAGCGGCGGAGCACCGCCGCAGTCTCCCGCAGTCGCGGGACAAGCGCACGCGATTTGGAATTCTTTTCCAGATCGTTCGCGTGAATCGCGGGCCCGGAGGGCGACTGGGGCCAGTCGCCCGGGAGATGGGTACGCACGGGAATGATTTGGGCAGGATGCCCAAATCGGCGGGCGGGACGCCCACCCTACCCGTTATTTTGACGCGGCGGTGCTTGGGCCGGGTTTTTTGATGGGCACTTCGGCGGGTGGGGGGTCGAGGCTGAAGAGGGCCTTGCCGGTGGTGACGTTCCAGGCGCGCAGGACGCTGTCCTGGCCGCCGCCGAGGACGAGCTGGCCGTCGGGGGTGATCGCGGTCGAGAAGATGAAGCCTTTGCCTCCGGTGAAATCGCGCAGGTTCCCGCCGTCTTCCTTGAGCATGCGCACCCGGTCGTCGCCGGAGGCGGTCAGCAATTCACCGCCGAGACCCACGAATCGCACCGAGGTGACTTCTTTTTTGAAATCCTCCACGCTCTTTTGCTGGGCGCCATCGGGGAAGGACCAGAGCTTCACGGCCTTGTCCGCTCCGGAGCTGGCGATGGTGCGGCCATTGGCCCGCCAGCTCACGCTCAGGACGTAGTGCGTATGGCCGGAAAGCGTTTTGATCAGCTTGCCGGTGCTCGGATCGAAGACTTTGACAAACTTGTCCGCGCTCGCGGTGGCGAGAAGTTTTCCGTCCGGGGAAAAGGCCAGACTGAAAACGGTGTCGCTGTGCGAGGGATTGATTTCGCGGACGAGGCTGCCGTCCGCGACCTTCCAGATTTTCACTTCGCCGCTGCGGGAAGGCACTCCGCCACCGGTCGCCAGCCATTGCCCGTCGGGGCTGAAATCCAGCCCCGGAACGCGGTAGGCGAGCGCCGACTTTTCGTCGCCGGTACCGATGCTGCGGCTGAGCGTCCAGTTCGGACCGCTGCGCCAGACGATCGCGCCATTCTTCTCGGCGGCGGAAATGATCCGCCCGTCGCCCGCATAGGCCAGCGACCGGACGCCGCCGAGCGGGCTGGCGAAGGTATCGAATCCGGCGCCATTTTCCGCGCTCCAGGTGTGGATGATCTGGTCATCGCCGGCGGTCGCGACGGCGAGGCCGCTCGGGGCGAAGGCCACGGCCCGCACCGGTTTCTCACTATCGGCGACCGCCTTTTTTGCCTTGTCGGCATCCGCCTGCGCTTTTTGCAAGGCCAGGGCTGCCGCGTCCGAGGAAGCTTTGGCGTCGCCGGCTGTTTGCTGCGCTTCGGTGGCGGAGGTCTGGGCGGTGCGCAGCGCATTGGCGGCCGTGGATTTGGCCGTCTCGGCCAGTTTGACGGCGTCTTGAGCCGCCGCTTTGATGGCGTCGGCGGGGGACGCCGACGGTCCGGGCTGCGCCGGCGTCGCGTCTTTACCCGCCGTGGGGGGCGCCGACGGCGGTCCGGGTTGGGGGGACGCTGACGGCGGTCCGGGTTGGGAGGACGCCGGCGGCGGTCCAGGCTGGACTGGCATAGCGTCCCTACCGGCTTTTTCCAGGGCCGCTTTTTTGTCGGAAAGCGTCTTGTCGGCGGCGGCGAGAGCGTCGGTCGCCTTTTTCACGGCGTCGGCCCTGGCGGTTTGCGCTTTCGTGGCGGCCTCCAGCGCGCCTTTCCAATAGGCGACCTCGTCCGTGGCGAACTTGAGCAGTTGCGTGGCCCGAACCAGATGGTCGGCCGCGCGGTGGTCACCCTTCATTTCGCCGAGTTGCTGGCCTTTTTCCGCATTCCACAACCGCGCATAATTGCCGCCGGCGGTCGCGAGGACTTTGCCGTTGGGAGAAACAGCCACGGAGACCACCGGGGCGCCATGGTCCATCTGCCGGACTTGTTTGCCGGAGTCCGCGGCCCACTGACGCACGGAGCCGTCACTGCTTCCCGAGTAAAGCTGTTTGCCATCGGGCGAAGTCCCGAGCGCGGCGACGGGCTGGGTATGGCCGGTCAGTTCTTTTGCTGGTGTGAGCGGCTGGCCGGGATCCTTGGGTAGATCCCAGAGGTGGATGGAATTGTCGCCCCCGGCGGAGGCGAGCTGTTTTCCGCCGAGCACCCAGGTGACGGCGCTGACGGCGCTGGCCGTTTCGGCCTGGGCGAGGATTTTCCCGGAAGTGACATCCCAGATGCGGATGGTCTTGTCCGCGGAACCCGAGGCGAGGCGTTTGTTGTCGGGAGAAAACTTCAGCGAATTGACGGCGCCGGTGTGACCGGTCAGCTCCTTGAGGGGGTGGCCGTTCTCGCTGTCCCAGACCCGGATCACGTTGTCCGCGCCGGTGGTCGCGATCGATTTGCCATCGGGACTGACGGCGAGCGCGGTGGCCGGTTCCGCGCCGAGGGTGAATTGCGGCAGATTCGGTTCGCGCACCCAGAGTTTCACCATCCGATATTCGCCGGAGGCCAGGATGCGCCCGTCGGGACTGAAAACCAGGGATTGCACAAAATCGCGCTGCGCGGAGCTGTGCCAGCCGCTGCGGCCGGAATTTTCGGCGAGCTTCGGATCGGTGAGCCGCGCGACGACCTGGCCGGTCGGGACGTGGTAAATGAAAATCTGGTTGGCGCGACCGCAGGCGGCATATTGGCCGTCCGGGGTGACGGCCACGGCCAGGATCGGATGAAGGCCCGGCGGCAGGGGATGCCAGACCACGGCCTTGGGCTTGACGTGGACGGTGCCGGTGGCGCCCTGATCGATCCAGGCCTGAAGCAGGGCCAGTTCCTCGGGCTTGAGGATTTCCGCGCCGACTTTGTTGTTCTTCGGCGGCATGAACGGCTTCGCCTCCCGCGCCGCGCTCTTGATGAGCATGCTCTCCTGGCCTTTGTGCGGCACCACGACCGGGCCGTCTTCGCCGCCCTTGGCAATGGTCGCGGGCGTCTCGAGCACGAGATCGCCCTCGGCATCAGTGGCGTTGTGACACGACAGGCAGTTGCGTTTAAGGATGGGCAGCACCTGGGTCTCGAAATCGATCTTTTTCGACGCGACCGAATTGGGCGCTGGGGTGGCCGCCGGCGGCTTAGCAGGCGCGGTTTCCGCGAAAGCGGAGGTGGCCAGCATCAGGACCGCGAAGGGAAGCGCGAACCTCAACCGGCCGGGCCACCACCGGGCGTGTCGTACACGCCGTAATGCCAACCCAAAAAACGGATGCAGCAGGCGGAGAATTCTTACCGCGAATGGCCGCGAATAAACGCGAATAGATCGAGTGAAAAGCTGGATTGCTCCATTGCGCCTTAGGCGTCTCGCAGACTCGGTTTTGACCTCCAGGTTCTTCCGAGGATTCGCGTCTATTGGCGCGCATTCGCGGTATCTTTTTGGTTGCGGCTGCAGGCCGGCCCGTCCAGGGGGTGTCATTTCGTCGAAGATTTGCGCGATCATCTGCTTTACGAGGGGTAGTTGCAACAGCGCCGCCATCCCCTCCAGACGGGGCGGCGAGGCACTCCAATTAAAGCCCGCCTTCCGCGTCATGCTTAGAGAGTCCGTACTTTTGCCGTGATTTCTTCCAAGGCGGCGAAGCCAACGGAATTGTCAAGGAATTGGTGTAGACAGTCCCCGCCATCAATCAAATCTCCTCCCGGTCCTAGAACCTCTCTCATGACACGCCTCATCATCCCGGCTGCATTTCTCAGTTTGCTGACGGCAACCGCACTGGTCGCCGCCGAGATCCCTGCTCCATCCGCCACGCCCGCCGCGCCTCCCACCCCCGCCCCACCCGTGAGCAAAATCGTGCCTGGCAAGGTTATCGTTCCCACCGATGCGATGCAGCGGCCTTGGGGCGAGTTGATCAGCCTGGATCCGAAAACGCGCACCGGCAAGTTTCGCAAGGAAAACACCGACGAGGTGGTCAGCTTCACGGTGCTGCCCTATGCAGAGCTCTACCACCACGGGACTTTTGGTGACTTGCAGGACTTTCGCGTGGGCGTGCGCGCGATGTTCCGGCTTCACCAAAACGACGTCGGCGAGTGGGTGCTGCTCACTTATATCCAGGACCAGATGAGAATGATGTTCGGCCATCAAGAGTACTTCTACGTGGACTCCATCGACGCCGAGCACGGCAAAGTCTTCTGCACTCAGGCCAAATTCGACAAGACATTGATCCGGGAACATAACATTCCCATCGAAACGGATGGCGAGACGCTTTTTTGGAAGAAGGGTCAGCCGGCGAAATTCTCCGACATTCAGGTGGGAGACGCGATTCGCACGGAGACCCATGGACTTGGCAAAGGCAAAACGCAGATGTGCTGGCAAGTTTTCCTCGACGACGAAAGTTTCCAGAAGGTTCTAAACGTGCAGAAAGCGCTAAATGCCAAACGCCTGGCGGAACAAGGCCTGCCCGGTTACGTGGATAAACTCGAGGGCAAGGAGCTAGACCTCACCCTTTTCCAGGAAGGCAATGATGTCTCCAGAAACTTGAAGCCCGGCGACAAGATCCGCGTGGCTCCTGCGGGCGTGGATCGCAATCCCACAGCTCCGGCCATCGCGGGCGCCATCGCCTCCGCCAAAATGGTGTCGGGTCCCGTATGCAAGGTTTCGGTGACACTCGACAGTGCTTCGGAGGCGTTTCCCGTGGGAGTCGTGGCGCGGCTCTGGGTGGACAAGTAGGGCGTGCCTGAAAGCCTGCACGCACGCAACTGGCATTTAGAAGATGACTCTTTACAAATCTACCATAAACTCTCCCCCGGAAAGGCATGGCCGGCGTGCCGTGCTTTGGCTATGATTGTCCGCAAAAGCAGTCGCTGGAGCCCCCCATGAAGCCACTCACACCGAAAACGGACCTGCGCATGCACAATGCTATAAGTGCCAGCGAGCAGCGGCAGAGCCATGGACATGCAAATTCAGCGCAAGGAACCGTCCGCGAAAAGGCTTTGCCAATTGAGTCATGAACAATAAATCAGATCCCAGGATCATTTCCCGCCGACGCTTCATTCGGCGGGCCGCCCTCGCCGCGGGCACTGGCCTGGCTTATGCGAGCGTCGGTGTGCGTTCGCTGAAGGCATTGGGTTATAGATCACCCAATGAAAAACTGAACATTGCCGGAATCGGCGCCGGCGGTCAGGCCTTCAACGATCTCGGCCATTGCGCATCGGAAAACATCGTGGCCCTGGCGGACGTGGACCGAAAGCGCGGTCAGGCCGGATTTAACAAATGGGAGAAAGCCGCGCGTTACGATGATTTCCGGAGGATGCTGGATAAGGAGCACAAGAACATTGACGCGGTGGTGATCGCGATTCCCGATCACATGCACGCGACGGCGGCGCTTTGGTGCATGCAACTCGGACTGCATGTGTACCTGGAGAAGCCCCTCACGCGGACGGCGTGGGAGGCGAGATTGCTGACTCGGGCGAGCCGGCAATTCAATGTGGCCACGCAGATGGGGAACCAAGGGTACTCCCATGATGCCACCCGGGTGGCGTGCGAGATCTTTTGGTCGGGTGAGATCGGTGAAGTGCGGGAGGTCCACGCGTGGATCGGCGCGGCGGGATGGCCGCAGGGGATGCAGAAGATTCCGCCACCGAGTCCGGTCCCCGAGACGCTGAACTGGGATTTATGGCTGGGTGGCGCGGAGTCGCGCCCGTTCACGGCAGGCGACGACGAGTATCGGGCGTTTATCGGCGACAAGTTTGCGAAGGAAGATTTCGGATTCTATTTACCGTCCCGCTGGCGCGGATTCCCGGATTTCGGGAGCAGTTTGATTGGCGATTGGGGAATCCACATCCTGGGTCCGGCAAATTGGGCTTTGCAACTCGGTCCCGAGTATCTGGTGAGCGTCGAGTGCATCCAAAAGGACGCACCGCTCACCCTCACGTTTCCGAACGTGCTGACGCTTCGGTACGAATTTGGCGCGCGTCCCGGTGGACTGCCTCCGGTGACGGTGAATTGGTACCACCATCCAGGAGGCGACGCCTACCTGCCGCCGGGAATGACGGCCGAAGAGGCACGCAAGATTCCGGGCACGGGCCCGCAGGTGGGTCCGGTTGGAAAATCGGGCGGCGGTTACAATTGCATCTTTGTCGGCTCGAAAGGGTACCTCGGAACCAGTGGTCGCGGAGAAGGAGTGGGCCTGCTTCCCGGCTCGCGATGGGCGGAGTATAAACTGCCGGCGCCATCGCTTTCACGGTCGCCAGGAGCCAGCGAAGGCGACAACCACGCCGCCCATGTCCGGGATTGGATGCGGGCGTGCAAAGGGGGAGCGGCCTCTTGCTCGAATTTCGGCCTTGCGGGCAAGTACACCGAATGGCTGATCCTCGGCGCGGCCGCGGTCCATTATGACGGGAAGCTGCTCTGGGACCACCAGAAGGGTGAATTTAGCAATAACAGCGAAGCGAATCGGTGGGTCACGCCGAAGTTCCGCAAAGGATGGGAAATCAAGCTTTGAGGCGTCCCGCGTTCGCGGGACGCAACATCCAACATCTCCCTCGACAGGCTCGGGACGGCTTGGCCGCAACATCCAACATCCAACATCCAATTGCCCCCGTCGCACCATGCACCATCGAATACTGAATGCCGCTCCCTTTTCCGTGATCGCGTGGATGGTCATGGGGGTCTTGATCCTGGTGCCGCGGATCGGGGCGAGCGAGCCTGACCCCACAAAGGCGCCGGGAGATGAACGGGCGTTTGTCAGTATCTTTAATGGCAAGGATCTGACCGGTTGGGACGGTGACCCGAGGTTTTGGTCGGTCCGGGATGGCATCCTCCGGGGGGAGACGACCCTCGCGAGCGCGGCCGAGCATAATACCTTTCTGATTTTGCGCGGGCAGGAACCGGCCGATTTTGTCCTCAAACTGAAATTCCGGATCATGGCCGAAGGAAACTCAGGCGTCCAGTTTCGGAGCCGGGATCTTGGTGATTGGGAGGTGGCGGGGTACCAGGCGGAGATCGCGAACGACCGCCCTGATCCTGGCATTTGTTCTCGATGAGCATGGCCGCGGCGGCCGCGACGCCTATGGTCCCCGGGGGGACCTCGGGCGTGTCGGCGAATTGGTCGTGATTGATCCGACGGGCAAACGCAATGTGATCGCCAAACTCGCCGACGCCAAAGACCTCCTGGCCGCTGGTTATTACAAAAACAATGATTGGAACGACTACACGATCGTCGCGCAGGGCAATCGGCTCCGGACCTGGGTGAACGGCTACCAAACGCTGGAACTCATCGACGACGATCCCCGGAGGCTGGCCCGAGGCATCGTGGCGCTGCAGATCCATCGAGGAAAGCCCATGGTCGTTGAATTCAAGGACCTCAGACTGCAGATTCTCGATGCCGATCTTGCTCCGGGAAGTCGCAAGTTTAATGACAAAGGCCAAAGCGGCTGGGTGACGGATTAAAATCTCCGGCTGCGGCCGAAGGCCGCGCGGTGCGGCCGGCCGTGGCGCGAAATACTCTGGGCGGGGGACGGTATTTCCTCTAAGATTTGGGCGATCAATTGCTTTACGAGGGGTAGTTGCAACTGCTCCGCCATCCCCTCCCAACGGGGCGGCGAGGCGCACTATTAATGCCTGCCTTTTGCCTCATGCTTAGAAAGTCCGTAATTTTTGCGATTTTTGCCGCGACCGCCACCTCCTTTGGCGTTGCGGAGGAATCGCCGCGGATTACGGAAGTGGCCATCGAGCCGGCGGAAGTCACTCTGACGGACGCCGATCAGTCGGTGCAATTCCTGGTGACGCTGAAGATGAGCGACGGCACGCTGCGCGACGGGACCCGGCAGGCGGAATACAAGACCCAGCTCGTTCCGGGAAGCGGCTCCGCCGCGGGAAGCGGCTCCGCCGCGGGAAGCGGCTCCGCGGACAGTGTGGCCGCGGTCGAGAATGGCCGTCTGCTTCCGAAGGGAGATGGAGCGGTGATGGTCGTGGCCACGGTGATCGATCCCGCCACCAAACAGCCCCTTGGCGCCTCGGCCAAAGCCACCGTGCAGAACTTCGCGGTCGAGCGGGACTTGCACTTCGTCAACGATATCGAGCCCATTCTGACCAAGGCGGGCTGCAATGCGGGTGGCTGCCATGGCAAGGCCTCGGGACAAAACGGCTTTAAACTCTCGCTCTTCGCCTTTGAACCGAAGTTTGACTACGATGCGCTGGTCAATGAAGCCCACGGGCGCCGGGTCTTTCCCGCCTCACCCGAGGAATCGCTGCTCGTGAAGAAGGCCACCGGGGCGATCGTGCATGGTGGCGGCACCCGTTTCGACGAGCATTCGGACTCCTACAAGATGCTCTGCCGCTGGATCGCCCAGGGCGTGCCGTACGGCGATGAGAACGCGCCGCGGGTCGAGCGCATCGAGGTGCTGCCGCGCGAGCGGCTGCTTTTCGGCGCGAGCGAGCAGCAATTGCGGGTGGTGGCGCATTACACGGACGGCTCGTTGCACGATGTGACCCGCGCCGCCGAGTACAAGGCGCAGCAACCCGACATCCTCAAGGTCGAGCCGAACGGTCTCGTCTCCACGCTCGGCCACACCGGCGAAGGCGCGGTCATGGTGCGGTACATGGGCCAGGTGGATGTGGCGCGCGTGGCCGTGCCCTTCAGCCACGGCCTGCCCGCCGAGGCGTATGCCCATTTCCAGCCGAAGAATTTCATCGACCCGTTGGTCGCCGAAAAGTGGCACAAGCTGGGCATCGCCCCGAGCGCGGTCTGCACGGACGAGGAATTTTTGCGGCGCGCGAGTCTCGATGCGATCGGCACGCTGCCCACGCCTGCCGAAGTGAAGGCCTTCCTGGCCGATACTTCCGAAGACAAGCGCGACCGGCTTGTGGACCGTCTGCTGGAGCGTCCCGAATACGCGAGCTATTGGTCGAATCAATGGGGCGACTTGCTACGCGTCAAACGCGCCGGCCAGAACGATATCAAGGCCGGGACGTTCGCGTTCACCGGCTGGTTGCACGACGCCTTCGCGCAAAACATGCCCTACGATCAGTTTGTGCGGGCCATCCTCACCGCCCAGGGCGAAAGCGCGGAAAATCCGCCCACGAATTGGTATCGCTGGGTGCGCAATACGGTGTCCATGGTCAACGACAGCAGCCAACTTTTCCTCGGGCTGCGCGTCTCCTGCGCGAACTGCCACAACCACCCTTACGAGCGCATCACGCAGGACGATTACTGGGGTTACGGCGCGTTCTTCGCCCGCGTTTCCTTCAAGCGCGGGCTGGGCAATGAGCAGGCCGTCATCGTCAAAAAGGATGGCGCCGTGAACCAACCGCGAACCGGGCAGACGATGAAGCCCAAGGCCCTCAATGGGCCGGAGTACGACTACGTTCGCGGAGAAGACCCGCGGCAGAAGCTCGCCGATTGGATGAGCGAATCGAAGAACCCCTATTTCTCCAAGGCGATCGTCAATCGCATCTGGGCGCACTACATGGGCGTGGGTCTGGTCGAAGCGATCGACGATATGCGCGTGACCAATCCGCCGAGCAATCCACAACTCCTCGACGCCCTCGCTCGCGAACTCATCGACTATCATTTCGACCTGAAGCACCTCATGAGCGTGATCATGAAATCGCGCACCTACAGCCTCAGTTCGACGCCGACCGAACAAAACAAGACCGACCACCAGAATTATGCGCGCTACACCCCGCGGCGATTGTCGGCGCAGGCCCTGCTCGATGCGGTCGATGAAGTTACCGGTTCGCAGTCGAAATTCGACGGATTGCCGCCCGGCACCCGCGCCATCGAATTGCCGGACGAATCGGTGCCCAGTTACTTCCTCACGGTGTTCGGCCGGTCGATGCGCGAGACGGCCTGTGAATGCGAGCGCAGTTATGCGCCGAATCTTTCGCAGGTGCTGGACCTGATGAACTCGCCTGAGTTGCAGAACAAGATTGCCGACCAGAAGGGGCGCCTCGCGACCATGCTCAAGGACAAGAAATCGGATGAGGATGTCCTCACCGATTTCTATCTCTGCGCCTTCGGCCGCAACCCGCGGCCCGACGAACTCAAGGACGCGACAGCCATGCTCGCTTCCGCGAAAGACCGTAAGAACGCCCTCGAAGATTTCGAGTGGATGTTTCTCAATGCCAAGGAATTTCTCTTCAACCACTGACCAAACTATGAAAATCGATGTCCACAGCGGAGCTTATCGTTGCTGCGATGGTGTTAACCGGCGCAGCTTTCTTCGAACCGGCGCACTGATGCTCGGCGGGCTCTCCTTGAGCCAGCTCCTGCGCCAGCAAGCCATGGCCGCGGCCACGGGCAAAGCGACCAAGGATATCAGCGTGATCCTCTTCTGGCAGGGTGGCGGCCCGAGCCAGCTCGATATGTGGGACTTGAAACCGGACGCGCCGTCTGAATTCCGCGGCACCTTCAGCCCGATCAATACCAACCTGAATGGCCTGCAAATCAGCGAGCACATGCCCCGCATCGCCAAGGTTTGCGACAAGCTTACGCTGCTGCGGTCCGTGACCCATGGCGATGCCGGCCACCAATCGGCCACGCATACGCTGCTCACGGGTTACAAGCCGACGAATGACATCCCGGCGAACGAAGCGCCTTCCTACGGCAGCATCGTCGCCAAGGAAATGGGCCCGCGGGTCGAAGGTTTCCCGGCTTATGTGACGGTGCCGGAGGCACCGAAGAGTTCCCTCGCGGCGTATCTGGGCGTGGCCTACAATCCCTTTGAAACGCAGGGCGATCCGAACAGCGACAACTTCACCGTGCAGAACCTGAAGGTGCCCAGCGGTCTCACGCTCGACCGCCTCGAAAGTCGCCGCGCCATCCTTCAGCACTTCGATACCTTGCGCCGCGACATCGACTCCTCCGGGCTGATCGGCGGCATGGATACCTTCGCCCAGCAGGCTTATAACATCGTGACCTCGCCGAAAGTGCAGGCCGCCTTTGACATCGGCAAGGAAGATCCGAAGACCCGCGATATGTATGGCCGCACCACCTGGGGCCAGAACACGCTGCTCGCGCGGCGTTTGATCGAGGCGGGTGTCCGCTTTGTCACGGTGAACGTTGGCGGCTGGGACACCCACGCGAATAACTTCGAGTCCTTGAAGAATAAGAACCTGCCGCAGTTCGATGCGGCCTTTGCCGGGTTGATCGAAGACCTCGACCGGCGCGGGCAGCTCGACAGCACGCTCGTCCTGAGTTGGGGCGAATTTGGGCGCACACCGCGGATCAACGCCAATGCCGGCCGCGATCACTGGCCGAATGTCTTCTCCGTGCCGATGGCCGGCGGCGGCCTCAAGCGCGGCATGGTGCTCGGCGAAAGCGACGCCCGCGCCGAGTTTCCGAAAGAACACCCGGTCTCGCCGCAGGACGTGCTCGCGACCATGTATCACCTGCTCGGCATCGACCAGACCAAGAGTTACGTCAACGATGCCGACCGCCCCGTGCCGATCCTCAACTACGGCGACCCGATCAAAGATATCCTCGCCTAGCTCGCCGACCAGGTAGGGACGGCGCGCCACGCCGTCCTCCATCAGGTTTGCCGGCGCGACTGAGGCTGATCGTCGCCTGACTTGCGAAACCCGAAGCTCCAACCGAGATTGGGGAAGCTTGAGGCGGCTGG
>Ga0302325_10001194_pt1 | contig 67698 bp, 61 predicted proteins | sample Palsa_T0_2_FD_201948 | JGI IMG/M metagenome (GOLD analysis project Ga0302325, IMG submission 201948) | Peat permafrost microbial communities from Stordalen Mire near Abisko, Sweden - Palsa_T0_2 | ecosystem: Environmental > Terrestrial > Soil > Palsa > Peat permafrost | place: Sweden: Abisko...
GCTATCAGGCAACTTCCACAAATGTGGAGGACTATTGGCAGCTGTTCGTGAATCGGCGCGCCTACGTTCTCCAATCGATGCGGCCGCACGCGGAAAGCGGTCGCTATTACTATTTCCGGCCTAAGGCCGGGAAAAACGGCGAGGCGCCCAGTCTAGCGGCAGAGACGGTCCGGCGACATCTGGAAGGTGATCTGACGATCGGCGTGTATGCGATGAGTCCGGCGACGCAACGATGCAAGTGGATTGCCATGGACGGGGATTACAAGGACTCGCTGAAGCACCTTTGTGAACTGCAGTGGGAACTGCAGCAACAAAAGGTGGACGCGGCACTGGAGCAGAGCCGCCGCGGCGCCCACCTTTGGATATTTGGCGAGCAGCCGCTTCTGGCCCGACAGTGCCGGCTGCTGATTTCCGGCTTGGCTCAGAAACTCGGTATCCCGGTAAAAGGAGCGGGGACGGCCGAGGGAATCGAGATATTCCCGAAGCATGACGAGCTGAAGGATGGTGACTTCGGCAATGCCATCCGTGGACCGCTGGGAATTCACCGCGCGATCAGCGCTCGGTTCTGGTTCTACGGCGCCGATTACAATCTCGACAATCAACTGGCTTTCCTCAAGCGCGTGTCGAAGCTGTCCGAGGAGCGACTCGGCGTTCTGCTCCAGAAGTTGGGACAACCGAGCGAGGGGGAGAAGAAGGAAGTAAAGGCGCCGCCACGCTGGCAGCACCCCGCACAACAAAGGCAGTTTCACATCCTGGATCATCTCCAAGTATGTCGGAAGGCGGGGAGGAACTGGATAACGCGATGCCCCTCGTGCGCCGCGGCGGGACGAGACAAGGGCGGCGACAATCTGGCGATCTCCGTCGACGAACCGCAGAAGTACATCTGCTGGGCGGGTTGCAGCAAGGAGATGATTCGAGCGGCTCTTGGGTGTCCGATTCCAGAGAAAAGGGAAAGTGCGTATGCCACGGGATAGCGGGATTTTGCACCTTTGGCCGAGACGGTGGGAGGTTCTGAGATGGAGCTTGAACCTGCGAATTGGAAGCCATTAGAACTCCTGATCGGTTGTCGGTGCGGAGAGTTCATGTGGATGTGGCGGAAAAACGGCCTTGAGCATTTCAAGCACATCGACAGCCGAAGGTACTTGATCTTGGATGCCGAAGGCCACTGCTATGGTCGGCAGAATGACCAGTTAGTGCGGGTTGATTTCCAGGACGAATTCCGCCGAGTTACGGAGGCAACCGGTGTTTAACGTATCGATTGAATCGATCGCTACGGCTAGTACTGTTCTCGCTTTTCTACTCGCGGCAGCTGCTGGTATCACAAGCCGACGCGGCATTCAGTTGATCGTGATCGGCATGCTGTTGTCGTTGTTGCCACCTCTCAGCGTGGTGACAGGTGGGTGGATTGCCGGCCAGGGAGGGAGTCATGAGCGAAGTGACGCAAGACGAATTGAGCAGACCGATCGCGGTCCGGAAATGGATTGGGGATGTATCAGCAGACCGAGTCGGGCAAGTGTGGAGAGCGGAGGACCACGAAGCGCTCTTGCGAACGATGCGCGCCGCAGATGAGCTGACGCTCGCGCTCGTAGCGCTCGCGCGACGCGAGGCCCTGGAAGCGGGTTTGGGAACGAACGAAAGGATGGATCTCGATGGAATCCGATCGACGACTGAACCGGTGGGGGCTAACGTTCACGCCAGCGGTGATTAACCGCTTGCGGAAGTTAGCGATCTACGGACAACCGCAGTTGAGCCTGGAACACCAGGGGCGAGCGAAACGATACATCGTGCGCGGTGTGGAATCGGGCGGAGCTACCGAAGAACTCGGGTATTACGTTACCTTCGCCGGAGAAACCGGGGATGCTCTCACGTGGTTGCAGACCCTCGATTCGCTCACGGTCAATGGACCGCATGCCGTCGTCATCGCGCCTGTGTTGACGCGGATCGAGATGCTGCGAGTCGCGCGGACATACGACCTGTGCATCACACGCCACAAGCCCGTCACGGTTGAAACCCGGCAACGGCCAAAGCTTGAGGCCGAAGAAGTGTTTCGCGCCAAGCAGGGCTACCTTTCGCTGGAACTCTGGGGTAAGGACAAAGAGTTAAACGGTTGCGTGAGGCCACAATTCTTCTCCCGATCTGGCGAGGAAGTCGAATTGCCAAGTGGGTTCGACGAGGCTGTCAAGGCAGCTACGCGGGGTGTGAATTGCGTGGCGTGTTCACATCCACACTTCTCGCGGCTCGTGGTTCAACAACAACAACCAACGGCCCACGAAGAGGAACAAGAACCCACAATGTCCGCGGATGTCGTGTCCCTAGCGCAGGGAGTCTAAGCGGCAAGGAGATCGCATGAAGAAAGCGGTAACTAGCGGGCTGATATTGCTCAGTATTAGTGCGCTGCTGCTATCCGGGTGTGGAACGCGGCACTGCCTCCAGACCACGATGGGATGCGAGCCGGACCGCAGGGAAGAAGAGAAACCGTGCCGGGAATTCGGTGGCCCGACAACAGGATGCCATCCGACCGAGCCCGGAGCGTACCTGGTCAATTGAGCGATCAATTCGGAAGTCGCCGCACGGGGCGAGGAGGTGGGCGATGTATTTGCAAATGAAGCTTCGCCCCTACAACTGCGCCGACTGCGGCACACCGTGTAAGACTACCTCTCCCAACGCAGTGCGATGCCCGAAGTGCGGCAAGGCGTGGGAGAAGGAGCGGAACCGGCAGTACCAATGACGCAGATATCAGCGGTTGATAGCGGCACGGCGGGGCAGTTTGACGGTGAATCTGGCAGTGGAATAGGGGAGGCAACGATGACTGTTGGAACAAGATCCGTCTTGTACGGTGCACATTGCGCACTGTTGCACCCCTGGTTCCTCGCGATCGCCTGGTCCAAATTGTACGGCTTCCCCTGGGATGTTCGGCTGTGGGCCAGCTTCTGGTTGCACGACATCGGTTACATTTCGAAGCCCAACATGGACGGAAGTGAGGGGGAGACGCACGTGGAACTCGGCGCTAGAATCATGGGCCTGCTTTTCGGTGAATCTTGGGCTGCGTTTACGGCAGCGCACTCGCGCTATTGGGGGAAGCGCAACGGCCGGCAATTCTCACGGCTCTGCGTGGCCGACAAACTGGCTTTCGTACTCACGCCCGCCTGGTTGTATCTGCCGATGACGAGGGCGACCGGTGAGTTGTCGGAATATATGCTGCGCGCTAAGGAGCGACAAGCCGGCAGTGAGCACTTCACGGACTTCGAATCCGCGCGACTCAATTCGGCTGACGCTCGGGAATGGCTGGAGGGCCTAAAGAGCTACACGCGGCGCTGGATCGAGGAACACAGACACGGCGGGGCAGACAACTGGACAGTCGGAGCCTGCGTCGAAACCTCGGCCGCCCTCCGTTGAGACTCGTGACGGTCCGGGAGCCCGCCAGAGTCCGCAGACACGAATCCCTCCTTTTAACAGAACCCTTCCGAGAAGGGACAGTCCAATAGCACTGCAACATGTGAAGCTATATACGGCAACAGCTCCAAAAGTTCGCGGTTCCTGGTAACCCGCCGGCTGCCCGGAATCTGCAAATAAATCCGGTTCAGCTCAAGGCCCGGCCAGGATAGCCCGTGGCCTCGTGTTTGCTGACGGTGCTGACACTCCGCTGGCTCGCGTTAAGCCTCCGATGGGATGCAACGCGAACGAAGATCTCGAGATTCTCTTTTCACCACTAAGCGGCGGTCTTGCCGTCCTTCAGGAGGTCCTTATGCCAGATAACAAGTTGAAGCGCAGTTCGGACTGGCGCTGTCGTCGTGAGGAATATCTTCGAGCATCGGGTCGTCGCGAGGACTTGATCTGCGAGGGTTACGAAAGCCCTGGCACAGTCGCAAAGTTGGCGGTCATCCTCGCCGGCGGGAGACGGTCGCCTAGTGAGAGTCTCAGAACCGGACTGTTCATAGTTAAGCGGGGCGTGTCATGACTCGGATATACGGCCACACGCGCGTCATGAGGAGACAGGGACAGCGGCCACTGGTGATGAACTTCGCGGTTGATGCTGCGGCCGCGGAGTGGGAAACGACGACAGGAGCGGGGTCAGCAGAGAGACGTAACGGAGGGCAAACCAATGAACCAGATCGAGCTTAGCGGCAAATCACAGGGGAAAGGCCGAAACGGCTATTTTCAGCTTCACGGCGTCGAAGTGATGAACATGCCCACGGACCCAGACGGCCAGGTCCTGCATGTTGATTTCTACCCGAGGCGGCGCGTCAACTGTGTTGGCCCAGCGCGTCTGCTACTCAGCTTGGAGGACGCTATGAAATTGGCGCAATTCCTCGGAGAGGCAATTGAAAACAAGCCTACGGTGGCAAGCATCGAACACGGAGAGCTGTTGTGCGAGTGCGGGCATCGAGGTACGCCGCGCCTCGAAGAATCCGGGTACCAAGTTTCCCACGAGCTGGTCGAAATTGTCGGCGACACGATCATAGCGCGCGGTTGGGATGGATCGAGCCGAGCCGTGTCGGAAGATGGCGACGCGTACTGGTTGATGTGCGATGGCTGCGGGAAGCTGCATTCACTTCCACCGGACCTGCATATCGACTGGCGGTAAGGTACTCCGTATTGTCGTGTGACCGAGTCGTGATCACCCCCCAATAAACTCCCTTCTGGGTTTCTACGGCGAAGGCGGGTGCTAGGGACTAGGTCACGGTGCCTCCTCTTTGGTGATCGCGCAGGTGGCGGACCGTCCTGGTCCGAAAAAGCAGTTGGATATTTCAAACGAAAAGGAGAGTCGATGGCTGAGCGTAGTGTGAACAAAGCGATCCTTCTCGGAAGACTGGGGTCGGACGCAGAAACCAGGTTTACCCAAAACGGCACACCTGTCTCGCGCGTGTCGCTGGCAATGAATCGTCAGTGGACGGATTCGGACAAGCAGGTACATGAAGAGACGGATTGGATGTCCATCGTGATCTGGAACAAGGAGAACTTGGCGACGTACCTGACCAAAGGCACCAAACTGTACGTAGAAGGGCGCCTGCAAACGCGCTCCTACGACGACAAGGAAGGCGTGAAGCGGTACGTCACCGAGGTAGTGGCAGAGAACTTAGTGTTGCTGGGTGGAGCCGCAAACGGCAACAGTAACGGCAACGGAAGAGGCGCGAAGGAAAAAACGGATCGCCGCCAGACCCGTGGCACGACCTCGGCTAGCCATCGCAATCGGGAACCGGAGCCCGAAGCGCAGGTCCTCCAAGATGACGACGTACCATTCTAAAACGGGTTTTCGGGGCAAGAGAGGGCTGAGACGTGCATCACACCGAATCTACGGAAGCTATTTCCGTGAGCAGCGTTTCCCAGGTTTCGGGGCGGGCCGTAGCGACCGGCCGCGAGCTTGCTCCGAGTCGCGCGTCATCCGCCCCAAGCGTCACATAAACTTTCCAAGAGCCAGGTTTCGTAAGCAGGTGGTCCAAGGGGAATTCGCGACGCCCAGCTTGGGAGTGGGCTGATCGACGGTAAATAGAGGCGATAGCGTTTTTCCCGTTTGGCCCATTCAAAGTCAGGCAGTTTTCACCGTTGTTTCTCTGCCGAAGTCGAATGCTTGTGCAAACGCTGTTCAGGTTGCGTTCACGCCGGAATATTCGTGCCAGACACGAGCTCTGGAAAATCAGTCGGGACGTTCCCGTAAAGATCAAGGGCTTTCAGCAAATCGGTGAGCGCGTTCCGTTCGAAAACCTTAACCCTGGGGTTGTTCGAGACGAGAGCCGCCCAATGATCTTTTGGGGCGGCGCTATCACCGACACAATAATGCTGGGGGTGATTGGTGAAGACGAGGAGGTTGTAGGGGTCCACGCCATCGGCAGATTGCAGCATTCGTGCAAGCCGCGATATTTTCTCCGACATGAGTACCGGCTCAAGCGAGATCGGCTTGTAAAACGACTCGGTCCGTTCCGGTGGGAGATTGGTGTCAACGAATACCGCGAGCGGGTTGTGCGGGTCCTTCGCTGTTGCGTTGTTGATAAGACCTCCAAAACGGGTATCTGGCCGTGGATCTGCTAAACCCGGTCTACCCATCACGCCAGATCGATGCCTGCTCTTGGCTTCTATTGAAATGTGTTGCCGCGTGGCCTTATGAACTGCGATGAATTCGACGTTCTTGCGTTTTGGCCCAAGATACTCCTCGCGGACAATGTCGAACCCGGCTCTCAAACAGGTAGCTTCGACAAACAGCTCATGCATTGCACCTTGGAACTCTGTTCTGTTACGCAACCGGCTTAGCAGTTCTTTTTGAAGTAGATTGTTGTCAGCAACGGTATAGAGATCGTAGTAAAACCTTTCGCAAAAAGAAAGCGGTCCGTTTGGCACGACTGATACATGGCCCTCTGGCCGGCGCGGCTGCGCATTCACAAACTCGTTCGCTTGGCAGTGCAAAACGAACAGGGGGTGTTGTTCGGCAAGCTCAAGATGATTTTGCGCCTCCAGCCATTCGTCGCCGAATGTTTCGAGGCCATGATCGAAGAGAAAGTTGGTAAATGTGCTCTGTTCTTGTGCCTGGTATATCTTTTCGCGGACACCGATCAACCGAGCACCATGGAAATTCGGTACATACATTATTGGCCGCACATCGCCAAAAGTCTTGACGCGCTTCTCTTCGTCGAGGCGCTGTTTTTCAAATTGTTCGGTGGCTCGCTTGACCAGTCCAGGCGGCAACGGATTGGGAGTAGGCATAGGTGGTCGAAGCGGCACGATTATGCGGCCACTGGCGAGATGGCATCTCTTAAACTTCTTCCCACTGCCGCATGGACACAGGTCGTTGCGTCCAACCTTCATCGACCTACATTCTACCACGAGGGCGAACAAAGAGCGAAGACCGAGATGATATTCGAAGGACCTTAGAAAATCCGCGGGGCGGCAGAAGGATCGGTCCTGGGAAGCGTGCAACTGACCTTGGCCAGACAGGATGAAAAGGAACGGCCAGCGAGCGAAGATGGTTGGCGCCGGTCGGATGACAGCTACAGCCCGCAGCGACATTGGTGCCGACAGCGAGCCCGATGGTGAAGCGTGGGTCTGGGGTTGCGTACAGACGTGTGATGACGTTCGTCCTTCCGACGACGATCTCGATTGGGAGTTTGCTTTTTACTCGCGCCTCGGGCATCCGACCGGCACTATGGGAGGATTCCATGGCCAAGAAAGGCAAAAGAAGGAGTGATCAATTACCGGTGTTGCATCCCGACGCAGCCGGAATCGATGTGGGCGCCAGTGAGTTATTCGCGGCTGTTAGTGCTGATCGTGACCCTCAACCCGTTCGCAGCTTCCCCACGTTCACCCGCGATCTGAATGCGCTGGCGGACTGGCTGCAGCAATGCGGGATTCATTCTGTCGCGATGGAGTCGACCAGCGTGTACTGGATTCCGGTGTACCAGATACTGGAATCGCGGGGGCTGGAAGTGTACCTTGTCAACGCCCAACATGTGAAGAATGTTCCCGTCCGGAAGACCGACGTCTCCGACTGTCAATGGTTGCAGTACCTCCATTCGGTGGGTCTATTGCGTGCTAGCTTCCGTCCACCCGGCGTGATCTGCGCGATTCGTTCTGTTTGGCGGCACCGCAGCAGTCTGATCGAAATGGCAGCAGAGCACGTCATGCACATGCAAAAAGCCCTCGACCAGATGAATCTTCAGATTCATCGTGTCTTGAGCGACATCACTGGACTCAGCGGCCTGAGGATACTGGATTCGATACTCGCCGGTGAACGAGATCCGGTGACGTTGGCGCGGCTCTGTCATTCACGTGTGAAGAGTAGCGAGGGCACGGTTGCGAAATCGCTCGAGGGCGACTATCGTCCAGAGCACGTATTTGCGCTTCGGCAATCGCTCGCGGCGTTTCGTTACTACCAGGAGCTGATTATTGCGTCGGATGTGGAGATCCAAAGGCAACTGGGCGATTTGGAGACCGCCGAGACGGCGGAGAAGACAACCCCCAAGCGAACCAAGGCGTCGCCCTATCAGCGACGCCGGTACGAGCCGAAAGCATTCGACCTCCGAAGTGAACTCTATCGCATCTTTGGAGTGGATCTTACCAATGTGCCTGGTATCAGCGCTATCACAGCTCAAACCATCTTGTGCGAGATCGGCACAGATGTCTCGCGGTTCCGAAATGCATCCTCCTTCGCGTCCTGGTTGGGACTCTGTCCAGAAAAGAAAATCAGTGGCGGCAAAGTTCTCTATACCAAGAGCCGGCGTGTCAGGAGCCGCGTTGCTTCTGCGCTTCGCATGGGAGCTCATTCGCTCCATCACGCCAAAGACTACCTCGGCGAGTTCTTTCGGCGCATCACACGCAAACTCGGAAAGGCTCAGGCGACTACTGCCACAGCACACAAGCTGGCTCGTATCGTGTACCACTTGCTCAGCACAAAACAAGCCTACGACGAGAGCGTGTTTCACCGATGCGAAGAGGATACTTTGAGACGCGCCGAACTCCGACTCCGCAAACATGCCGCGGCACTCGGATTTCAAGTAATTCCCGCAGCGAACGGTTAATGTTCCTTGGGAGTCGCCGTCCCATCCATGGCGGCCTGAGCACGGGGAGCACTCTCCCGAATCGCTTCCAATGCTACTGCGCCGTCGAACCCAGTTATTGGGTCTGGGCGTAATCCGGAGGCTCTCCGATTCGGACCCGGAGTTCCTTGAGCCATTCAGCCTTGTTCTTTCCATGAACGACGCGGCCGAGGAACCCAAGCGATTCCGCAAGATTGCCGCGGTTGAGCCGGATGTCCTGACGGGTCGTCTTGGCGTACTGCCACACCCAATGCTTAACATTGTCTGGCTTCGTGAAGACGTAGGTCGCATGACCGGCCTGCGGCACCTCGACGACCACGGATTTCTCGAGATCGAAAATGTATTCGTCACGAAACACGTACATCGCTCGCGCGCGCTTCGTCAACTGCTCGTGGTAGTAGGAATCGTAATCCGGGCGCCAGGTGAGCTGCGCGACATCAAAGTCGCCGGGCAGACCGAGATTCCAGCAGAGCCGACTCAATTCGACGCGCTCCGTGGGAATCTCCTGAACATGGGCGCGGAGACGGTCGATCTGTTGCCAGAACTGGCCGAAACGCGTGTGCGTGCGCCGCGCTTTGAAGATGTCCTCTTCGAGGCCTTCGGGCATTTCTAGCTCGGTTCGGCTGGGGAGCGCGGTTTCCCACTCGATGAGTTTCCACTCGCCACTGCGTTTGCGATAGCGGCCCGTGTGAATGAAGTCGGCGGATATTCCGACGGTCGCCGTAATGAGATGGCGCCACTGGCTCCAGGTTGGGTCCCAGCGGAGCGGCAACAACTGCCTGTCGATGAGAACCTCGAGTTTGCGATGGTGGTCCCGAAGAATCGCATAATCCTCGAAGTAATCAAGTTTTCGGAGAGGCACAGGGATGGTACGGTGCCGACGCTCAGGCATGAAGGCCAGAATACGATTCCCAAAGAAAACACCACTCTCCGCGGATCTTTCTCCTTGTACCAACAGAGATCCGAAACCGGAGTAGGGGAATGGAACAGGTATCGCAGAATCCTTTATCACTGCATCATACACGCCGCGGATGTCTGGGTCGGCCAACATGTTGTAGGCGCGCTCGATCGTGGCCAGCTCCGCCTTTGACGCGTTCTGCTTCTGCAACTCCATGCGTCGGAGCCGATAGGCGAGACGCAGTTCCTTTTGCGTCACGTCCTGTGGTAGGCCAAGCAAGTAGTAGAAAGTACGCTGGCTCGGCCAAGACGTTTTCCGATTGGCGGCAAAGAAGTAGTCACGAATAACCGGGCAGGGAAGGTGGATCGCGTTGATGCCGAGTTGGCCTTCGGCGACCTGAACGCGCACGAAAGTTTCTTCCCGCCGGTCCAGCTTCGGAAGTGCAGCATAACCTGCCTTGACCTGGTAGACATCGGCTCGCCGCAGAGAGGGCTTCCGGATATAGACCTCGGCATCCGCGGTCGCGGTTCCGGTGGTTGCGGGTGCGAGCAATTCGTCACCGACCCGCACGTTCGAGCCGACAAGGCGGGACAGCGCGAACTCGCGGCCGTCGGCGCCTACGCAAACCAGTTTCGATTCTTCCGGTCTGATTTCTAGGATGCGAGAAGGCAGTTGCGCTTCGGTGTTGTCAGGGGCCGCAACGATCGTGTCCACCACTGAGTTCATGGCTGCCTGAGCATAACCCGGATTCAGAAACCGCGCAAACGAATGCCGGCAGAAAGTGTAAGCACATGACAGAGAAAGCTTTAACTGATGCTGTGCACCGATCGGCTGAATTGCGGCATGAGTGGCAGTCATTCCTTGGCTTGCTTTCGGTGCTGGACCTGCGGCCGATGGATCCAGTCCTGTACCAGCGCGGTCTGACGGCCCTTTGGAATTCACGAAAGAGCGCGATCAGTCGGACGGACTTGCACCAAGCTGTCGGCCTGGGCTTCCAGGCGGAAACGGTGGGTTTTAACCTGCTGTTGGCGCAGCTGGTCCGCGAAGAGATTCTTGAGCCGATCATGTCGAGTCCATTCCACTTCCAAATCCGGCGCCGGAACTGGACGCATCCGGAGTCGGTTTATGCGGCCGACGACGGCCTGTCCTTGAGCGCAATCGTTCGAGAGGAACAGACTGCACGCCTCCGAATGCTCGGAGTACTCAGTGCACGTATCGACAACCTCCGCTTGTCCCAAAGGCGAGTTCAACAGATCCGCAAAGAACGAGACGACCTGGAGCGGATTTACGGAGCGACGTGGCTCCAACTCGAGAACGCGATCGGCAGCAACGCGGCTGAACGGATCCGAAACAGCGTTGAACAAGCGAAGGAGGTCATCGCGCTACAGCTCGATCTGCCGCTGGATGTGAACGGAAATTTCGATCTGGAAGGAGAAGCAAGATGCAACCAGTAAACGGCGTCGACCAAGCCCATCAAGCGGCGACAGCCTCGCCTCTACCCCCGGAACAATCCGATGATCTGCTCCATCTCCCTGCGGACCTGAACGCGAAGCTCAAGGAGCCTCTGCCGCGCGAAGCGGTGTCACCCAACCCGCAGAAGCCGGGGCTCTCGGTCATCAAAGTGATCTACGTTGTCGAGCGGCTGAACGATGTGTTCGGCCTGAACGGCTGGCATATGGACAATGAAATCGTCGAAACGGGCCGGATGGTGGTGGTGAGGGCGACGTTGTCGATCCCGAAATACTCCATAGCGATCGAGCAGTTCGGGGGGAACGACAATCCAGATCGCGGCGATGCTTACAAAGGCGCCTGCACCGATGCGCTCTCGAAGTGCGCCAGCTACCTGGGAATCGGCATGGACGTCTACAAGGGGCTGCACAATCAGAGGATCCGAGACGGCAGCGGTGCTCACCAGAACGGCTCGAGGTCCACGGCGTCACAACCCGCCCCGAGGCCACCAGCGACGCCGAGCAATACTCAGAACCGGAACGCCGCACCCACTGGTCTCACGAGTCGGAACATGGCTGCAGTTTTCACCAGCATGCGGAGCGTCTTGGGAGTGCCTGAATATGGCGACATTCTCGGTCGGCACGGCTACCGCGAAGTGACCAACATTCCGAGCCTGGAGAAGGCTCGCGACGTCTACCGGGTTTTGCTGGACGCCTTTCGGACGCGCTTCGGAGAGGCTAAGCGGACGCTGGGGAACACCGAATACACGAAGATCCTTCGTGAGTTGCGCCTCAACCCGAAGGCTAGGCTGAATCCCGAGCAGGCCCTACGGGTCTTCAATCGGATGGAGGAGACTCTCAATGCTAGCCAATGACGATGGCAGCGAGGCGGCGGTCACCGACCATACATTTGTGACTTGGCGATGGCCGGACCCTGGCGCGTTTAGCAAGAGTAATCCTGGCGCGTCTGAGAGGGTCCGACGTTTAACCTGAGGTATCTAGTTGAAAGACGAACGATTACTACCCTCGGAATTGCCCCCAATAGCTGAACGGACAACCGTAGTGTTCAAGGGCATTTGGATCGTCTTGCGGTCTGGGAGGAATCGAGATGTTCAGGTCCAAAAGGCGCCGGCTGATACGACTCACTTGGCGCTCTCGATGCCGGTCGAGTGCTTTGAGGTTGGTCGTAATAATTCGTTTGTTCGACAGCCATCGAAAGCCGTTGGCCCAGCATTTCGGCAAAGGGTCCTTCTTGTCAGCTAGTGTTTTTCGTCCTACCGCCATGGAGATTAGCTTTAACCTAAAACGATGTGTGATTGAGCCTTTGCTTCGGCGAAGGTTAGAGGCGTTTTCGGCCGTGAGCAACCGCACCATTTTGTCGCCCTCAAGCGTAAGTTTGCTGAGTTCCTTTGCAATCGATGATTGCCGGACTCGCACCGCGCCATCGAATCGGATCTGATATCCCAGAAACTGCACCCATGGAAATGAACGTCCTACGCAAGGGTCGCCCCATCGATACGGTGCTTTCGATTTTGTGGCCCAGAATTCCCGTCTGTTAGGCCCTTCGTAGGATCGGACGACCTTGGGAAGGTGTATCGGCAATCGAATGTTCTTAACCTCTGCAGTGTAGGCTGCGAACGCTTCGCGGCACGCTTGCATGGTCGGCGCGACTATTAGCATGTCATCGCAGTATCGGAGGTAGGTTATGCCGCCAGCCCGAGACAGAGATTCCATTTTCTTGTCGGCACCGTGCAGAACAGCGTTGGCGATGAGGCCCGAAAGTGAACCGCCTTGAGGGATTCCAACGTTGTCCAAGCTAGATCCGTGCCCGTGTAAGCTACGCAGCTCTTTCTCGCGCCATGGATAGCTCGCATTCGGGACTTCCGATTGCAGCTTCGGCTCAGCTCCCTGTTTGACGTTTCGCAAAAATGAATAACACTCGAGGTAGGCATCGAAGATTTTGACGGCTCTTTCGTCCACGACCAGGTTAGAATCTAAGCGCTTGGCATCCGTGATTAGGTCCTCAAGGGCAGCACGAGCAATGGTGTGAGACACGCAGTCAAAGAAACCCATAATGTCGCATTCCCCCACGAAGAGCGCGTCATTGTTGGACCGACTTCGTTGACGGATGATTTCATCGAGGCCTTTATGCCGCCCGTCTGTCCGGGGTCTGAATGCAAGGCACGTATTGAGAAGCGCGGAATTCAAGCTCTCGCGAAAATATCGTGCGGTAAGGCTATCAACAATTTTGTCGGACAATAAGAAAGAGGCCAGTGGGCGATACGTTTGCGTCTTCTCATCCTTGACCTCCCTCACAATCTTGGGCGCGCGGAATGAAAATGCCTCATCAAGCGCCCTTTCTCGAATTGTGGCGACAGTTTGTGATAGGCGTACTGCCCAATCAGCATTTGGTGTCTCTCTCCTCAAGTGGTGGACGGCGCGCACTAACGTGTTCAATGTAACGTCGCTTGTATGTTCCCGATCTTTCGGGCGATACCGGCGCCAGATCTTCCGACCTGGAAAGATATCTTCCTTGATTTCACCCCAGCTCGTCGGTGCTATTCGTTCGGCAGATTTCTGGCTTTTGTCGATGTTGTGATAAAACAGTGACTCATGCCGCGCCTCGGCCAAGCGGACGCGGGCCTTACAAAGTTCTCGTACAATCGAATCTGGCGAGAAACATTGGTCAAAAGTTGCCACAGAGAAACAGGCCGGATGCAGGCAGCGAGATGGCTATTGCCAGATGCTATTGGCTATGTTTTTCATAGCATTTGCACTTAACGCAGGGGGTCATCAGCACACTTTTATCCCGCGTCGATTTTGCCGCTACCTGATCCAGCTTATGATCATTTTACTTGGTTATTCGGTCGCGCGCGCGGGACTGCTTTACCGCGCCGCGCTGATTTTGACGTTTAAGCTCCTTGAGCGGAACAGTCGGGATGATGCGTTCGCCCTCAGGCGGCTTTGAACGGTGATGACGCCGCGGCGGAGCGACTTCCTCGATTCGAACCGGTTCGCCAGTCCAGCCGCATTTGTCGCATGTCGGCCGCTCCCATATTACGTCCGGAAGTTCCCGATGGAAACCGCGCCTCGGCCCAGTCGTGGGGTTAGCCCGTTTCCAGTGCTGCAGAAACGGTCCAATTGCCCCGGTCGCCGCTCCCGCAAGCCGTTCATCTGAGAAGAGCGGGATCGGGTGAAAGGGTACCGATATCGTGGTACTTTGGCTCTGTGGATAAGCTCCCCCACATTGAAGACACTTCCCAGACCGGCCTCCGCGCCGTTACCCGGACGCAGGCAATCATCGAGGACCACAAGTGGCTCTTTCGGAGACAGGATGGCCAGACCGACTTTGGTGTCGATGTCGAAATCGAGATGGTCGAAAAGAATCTCGTTACCGGCCGCATCTTCAAAGGCCAGGTGAAGGGTCAGGACGGAATCGAATGGAAGAACGGCAAAACCTCCGTTCAAGTGAAGGTGACTACATATAACATGTGGAAGAACATGCCGCTTCCGGTCTTAGCATTTCTCTGCGATGTTAAGACACAGCGCGTATATTGGAATTTGCCAATCTCGCAAACACCACGCCACGATGCAGACTCGATCTACCTAAAATTTGAGGAACAACAGTCCATTCCTGAAACGTTCGATGTGCTGGAGAAGCTGCTCCAGACATGGTTCCTTACCTTTACGGGCAATATCCTACGAGAGGTTCCGTACTTCCATCGGATCTTCACTCGCCTGGAAGAACTCGCCGGATGGGGAGACCCCTGGTCAAAGCTCAATGAGGATGACGACGATAGATGTAGGCTCTTCTACCACCACCTGATGGAGCTTCGCTTAAGTTTGGGCCTTTCGTGTGAGCACTTACCGTCGATCGACGAATGGTATCTCCGAAGTTCAATCTTCTGGCACGACGACGGTGCACTGTTCTATGGGACGTTCGAGGAGCTGTTCAACTATATTAAGCCGGACTATGAGGAGGCCGTTCAGGCCCTTCGAAAACGAGTGAAGCACGTTGAGCGCCGATTCGAGAATCAACAGATCATAACATTCTTCGCCAACGGCGACAACGAACCCGGAACAACTCGAATCTCGTATGTGTATCTGGACAAGCGAGCGTCGAGTTCTGAATTTGCACAAGCATTCGATGAAAAGCTCGAGAGAAGAAACGTCCTGAAGTACCGGTTGGCGGAAGCCATCAACCGGACTTAGGTTGGAACTCAGCTTGAGCGAAAAGTCGGCAAGGCCTTCTTCGAAGGAAGCCTCAGGTGACTTGCGGGTCTCAAGACCACCGATCCCGCTGCGTTCTGTGAAATGCGTCTGACCGTATGCCGGATTGGCCACGCTCGGTTTGCACCGCCAATCAGTATCCGGGCTGACCGGAAGACGCTCTTCCAAATTCGGACGCACACGACGGCGAAGTTGGCGCTGTCGATTCGCGCAAAGGCTGGCCAAAGCCATCGAATACGCGCGACGGAGACATGTTTGGTGCGATGGTCGGCTATCCGGAAGTTAACCACAAACGACGTTCGAGGAAGCTGCCGGATTCGGAACGGGAAGTCGGCATCGCGGTGGTCACACGGGTCGGATTGCCACGTCGACCCAACTCGCTACCCTGGCGTCTTGGCCCATTAGGACATCTTGCGGTCTTCCAGGGCGCCGATCAATGCGGTCTTGGTCTTGTATTGGACTGACAAATCCAGCAGGCGCGAGAACGTGGTCCAGGCGTAGATCAAGAATTGGTCTACGATACTTACGTGGCGAGCGGTCTGGCCGTGATGAACGAAGGCTGACCTGATACCGTATACATCCCGAACGTTCTTGACGATGTCCTTCCTCTCCTGAGAGCTCTGGCCGATCAGAAATGCCATGCGTTCCCCGAGGTTCTGCTGAATCGGTTCGTTTCCATCCTTAAGCAGCATCGATTCCAAGGCCGAAAGGGTAAAAACCAACTTGTCGGAAACATCGACGGCGAGTGATTGCCTGGAATAAAGGATCAGGGCATCGTAGAGGGCGCTTGAAAGCTGGGTAGATGTATCTGAAGCCAAACGTTGAATGCTTTCTAGCACCCCGGGTCGCAATGCGATGCTGTCATCCAAAAGCCACGCACGGTTGCGAAGATTGGGGACGCTTCGATCAATAATCTTGATCCGGCCCTCGTCCATGAATACCTTCGTAACTTCGAGAACCGCACCACGCGTGACAGGTGTGCAGAAGCTGGTGAGGCGCGAATTAAGATTCGCCGGCGCTAGAAATCTCAGTAAAGATGTTGCATTCTCCGCCTTCTCTTGTGCGATCTGGGCAGCTTTATAGTGCTCGGCACTTACACGGACAGAGGCGGCGAGGAGTCCTTGTAACTCGGAACGCGTTCTATTGAGGCCGCTTTCCATAAGCTCGTTTTCACGAACGCGGGCAGGCCTCCTGTTCCACCATTCCTCCATGATTTCGCGCGTGAAGGTCTTGAACTCTACCTCTCCGATCTTAAAATCTATCGATGAATGTGTCTGGAAGAGCGGTATCCAAATCTCACAGTCCTCGATGGCTTCAGTACTCCTGCGCGCAATGTATTGGCAAAGCGGATCGGTGCGGCTGCGGTCCAGCGTTTCCGACAACCAATTGCATGTTTCCTCAAGCAGGAATCGCGTGGAAACAAGATGCGAGAACGGCTTTGTCGCGGCTATATCGTCAACCAACGATTTGAGGGGGCGAAAGGCTTCGCCTATCCAGCCGACGTACATGTTTGCGGAGATCCAGATTACGCCTACGGTTTCTCCTGCGGCATCATGATGAAATGTGAACTTAGGGCTGGAAATAATGTCGGCAGCCTGAATGACGTGGGCGGGATGTAGATCGAGCTGCTGCGCTCCTGGGTTCGGAACGGGGCGGAGGCCCTGAACTGTCGTGAGAATTTCTTGGGTGCGCTCATCGAAGCGCTTCGCGGCCTCAGGATGCAAGCTTAGCTCAGGTTTATCCACAGTCTTTCTGATGGTACCGAAGCATGCGCCCCTGCTTGGGGTTACGCCTTCGTGGACTTGTCTAATTCAGCCCGAATCTCTCATCGCCCAGACTCTTGCCCGATCCACCATTACGCGTGACACCCCAGCGTCTTGCCAATGGCCTGTGCTGCTTCCGACCAGACCTTGATTACTTGCTTCGTGTAGAGCTGTCCCGAACATCGCGTTTGGGTGGTCGCGAACCGGATGGGTACCGACAAGTCGACTAGTGCTATCGAATCCGCGACACCGCCAGACGTCCAGGAACGCCCAAACCGGGAAGTGCCGCGCGCAGCGAGCGCCGGCATAAGCAACGGATAGAGAGAATGCGTGGGTGAAAAATGCTACGGCGTTTAGACGACGCACCGCCCTTGATGCGTAATCAGCGCGTTTCAGCACATCGCCGCGGCTACATCCGCGAAGACCTTGAAAAGCTGGCACGGCGAATCGCCATTGTCGCCGGGCATCTCCGTGTAGTGAACATTTGACACGGCGATCCTCCCGCCACAACGTGTGTAGGGCAGAAGAACCTGGATCGTTAGCAAAGGAGAATCGAGCATCAGGAAAATGGCTGTGGCGTCCGCCAGGACGTCCCGCTCATCGGACTCGAACGGTCCCATTCGAACATCCAGCGTAATCAGCGCCGCCTGTGGGTTCTTGATCCTTACCAAAGTTCGCAAGTAGTCGAAACTCCGTGCAGTCCTGATGTCAAAGTGTTCCAAAACGGAGGGATCTTGAAACTCAACCTGCTCGATGTGGTTGTCGAAATACAGCGCGACCAAAGGCTCTATGGTTCCCGTCCCGAGGAGTTGAGTCTTCAGGATTTCGGTCGCCTGGCGGGCCCTTGCGCGCATCGTGTTGGGGTCTGCGTGGTTCATAGCTGCCTGGATTATAGCCGGAGATATGAAAGATGGCGTTATGGCTTGCGCATGGTTCGAGCGGGGTTCGGGGAGCGAATTCCCACATTTCAAGGAAGAAAGGAGAGTTAGAACAGTGTTTACAGAATTGATGCCGCTGCTCAGGCAGCGCGCTGTCATGATCACCATTTCGGATGTCGGCGACGGGCTGCTACGGGTGAATATCATCCCCCGCAAACTCGTCGAGGGCAGTTCAGATGAGAATGGGGCGCTCACCACGCCGCTCTCGATCACGGGCAAAGCCGACGAACTGGACAGGGAATTGCCCGGCCAGCTCGCGACCTTTACTGAATCGATCGCCAAGACCGGATCGAACCTGGAAGAACTGAAAACGCAGCACGCTGCCGCGGTTAAGGCGTTGGAAGCCGAGAACAAGAAGAAGTTGGACGACAGGAAGAAGGTGAACGGTTCCAAGACGGTGAGCACACCGCCGAAGCCGACCCCTCCGGCTGAGTTCAAGGACGGCAAGCCAGTGTTCGGTAGCAAAGCAACGCCTCCCACGAGCGACAGCGGAAGCTTGTTCGATACAGCAACCGACCAGACCGAAACCGGCGCCGTCGAGCAACCGGATGATGACGATGCGACGGCACCACCGCCGCAACATCCGAGCGCATCCGCAAGTTCCTATCCCGATTGAAAGGAGGAGGTTTGAATATCACCATGACCATCGAAACCATGGTTCGAGAATTCCGCTACGACGAGGTCCGGCTGCCGGATCCCAATCCACGGCTTAGTGTGGACGAAGTCCGGACTGCGTTTTCGGCCACGTATCCGGAAATTGCTACGGCGGCTCTTACCGGCCCGGAGGCTGTCGGCAACAAGCTGGTCTATCACTTCACGAAAGCGATCGGCACCAAGGGATGACCAAGAAGAAGGTCCTAGAAGGGCTTCGCCGAGTCATAGAAGGCAACTCTGGTAAGACCAGCGAAGTCGTTCGGGAGTTTAAGCAATGTCCGCAGTTCCAGCAGTGCTGCCACATCCTATCGCAAGCACTCCAACACAACACCTACGGCCGAAAGGGGTCGGCCATGAAGGCCCCGACCGGACTTGTGCCCCCTGGCTGATTGCACGGGGGCGCAGCCTAGATGTGCCGCGGCTAGACCGGGTGGCTCTTCACCATTCGTCATTCGGCAGCGACGCGGCCTCTGCTGGCTTTGCCACCATCCTGGTCGAACTCGGGATCGCGAATCCAGCCGATTGGGTAGCATGTGGCGCGGAACCGGCGAGGTTCCTGCAGCGCACTATCGAGCGCTTTGTACGGAGCCACGGAGAATCTGAAATCGATGAAGCGTTCGAGCTTTCCGTGACCCTTTCGACGGACCCGCATGAATGGTGCGAGAGCGAGGATGAGCCGGACGGCACGCAGATGTTTCTCTACGTGGAGGCGTCCTCGTGCGGATTCGTGAATCTCGGGCCGGCACTGGCTGCTTGTGAAAAAGAAAATCCTCGCTTGCCGGCAACGTTTGCTCGTCTGTTCCTCGACAGCATTGCGAGTAGCTTCCGGATTTACGACGACCGCGACGCCGAGGAGCACATCTCGATTCTCGAAGAGAACTACGATGCTGAAGCGGATGGCATGGAGCTACCGGATCGCAACAAGATTCTGCCGCCTTGCATGAAACGAAAGCCACTTGGCCGCAAAGGCCTGAAGACCTTGCTGTCGCGGCTGGCGCCCAAGAGCCGAGTAGCACGTCTACTGAGAGCAACTCTCGAACTCAAGCGAGTATCCGAGCGGATAAAGCTTCCGGTGATTCCGGAGCACGTTCGCGATCAGTTTTGCGATTGCAATCCTCCAGTTCCGATTCTCTTAGGAATCTATCAATTGGGAGATGCCATCGAGGCGTGTTTCGACAACGAGCGTCAATCGATGCTGGAAGTGACACCGGAGCCGTGGCCGCTGATTCCGTTCAACGGCACAGATCTTGAAAGCACCAGGCAGGCATTCGAGTGTTTGGGTGGCGCCCTGGATACCCTCGTCGTCGCGCGGCACGTACTCGATTTGGTACCGGGCTGGGAACCAATCCGCAGAAACGAGGAGAAGAGACCATGACCAAGAGTGTGCATTTCGGTTCTAACCGAAGCTTTGGGCTTTCCAAGGCAATTTTGGTTTATTCGGACGGCCAGGAATTGTTCGCGACGGTGCATGCGCCAAAGGACTCTCCCGATAGTGGTCCACCGTATCTCGATGCAGGCGAGGCGCTCACCGTTGACTTTCTGAAGCAACTGGCCAAGGGACTTGGACGAAATGTCCCGCGGGAGATTCTTCCTGCCAATGTTCTGGTGCGCACACCGGATATGCTCGTTTGGTGGACAAGATCACAACACCGGACGATGTTCTACAGCGACTCCGGAGACGGCCGGACGTTGAACGGCAAGGTCCTTCCGCAGCCGGCGCTGGTGTTCAAGGTATGCGGATCAGAGGTTTCGGTGCGCGCATTAGTCGAGAACAAGCGGCCAAGGCGTGACACGCGTCTCATGTTTGCACCCTATTGGAACTGCGACGCTGGCGGCCGGGTGTGCCAAGGGAGTATGCGGGCACCAGCGAAATTGTCCCTCGAAGCGATGAAGGGATGGGAAAAGGCGTTCTTTGAAAGCGAATTCACTCATGCCGCGATCGGCGCGCGTCTGACGGCACACCCAGAAGGTTTCCTGGGGATGTGGCGGGACCTGGCGGGGAGCGACGGAGTGTTCCCTTGCGAGTTTCTTGTAAATAGCGATGATACGCTCCAGACTTTTGTGCACGGTCGGGAGGACTGAATGCATACGATCCTTCCCTATTTGCTTCGGAGGACCGTGAAAGTGGCGGTGGTGGGCTGCGGCGGAACAGGGAGCGCGGTCATCAGCGGGCTACCGCACCTTCACCAGGCGCTCCTCGCGTATGGACACCCATCAGGCCTGTCTGTGACCGTAATGGATGGGGATCGGATTTCGGCGACTAACTGCGTCCGTCAACCGTTCTCGGCGAGCGAGATCGGGTTGTTCAAGTCCGTAGTCCTTATCAATCGCTTGAACCTGTTCTGGGGTCTGGACTGGGAAGCAGTTCCACAACACGTCAACGAGAACCACGATCTGCGCAACGATTTCGATCTGGTGATCGGCTGTGTAGACTCGCGCGCCGCGAGAGCAAAGATTCACGAGACGGTTACCAGGTCTTGGTGCGGAATTCCGTACTGGCTGGACATTGGCAATAGCGCTGACAGTGGTCAGTTCGTGCTTGGGCAGCCGCTGAACCGAATTAACAAGCATAAGGCGGACCGGCTGAGAGCAGTTTCGGAGCTCTTCCCAGAGATCATCGATGCCGCACTTGATGATGATTCACAACCAAGTTGCAGCGCTGCCGAGGCGCTCGAACGGCAACATCCGTTCATTAATCAAACACTCGCAAACCTTTCGCTCGCTCTGCTGAGCCGGTTACTTCGTTGTGAGCCGCTGTCGTATCACGGGGGATTTGTGAATCTGGCCAGTGGATCGCTTATCGCTCTGCGCGCCGATTCAAGGGTTTGGAAACGAATACGAAGGAGAGCTGCGCGGGCAGCTTGAGGCCGGGCCATTCGGTCTGAAGCCGGAATGATGACTTCGCCTAGCAAGGTTCCGGTTCTAGCATGGACTATTCGAAAATCTCGAAGTGTCCCATGGAACGCTTGAGATATAGGACATGAGCAAGATTAAGCGCAAGCACGGGCACGGCGTCGTTGCCCGTGCTCAAGCCGAAGTGATAACATCGGCTGCTTATGCCGACTGAATATATCATCGCGCTTCTCGTCGCAGAACGCGACAAGCTGAATCGAGCCATCGAAGCTCTCCAAGGCCCCAAGAGGCGCGGTCGGCCGCCGAAGAATCCTGCCTCCGTCCCAGGTCCTGCCCAAGCTCCGGCGGGCCGGAAGACGAGCATGCGCAGGACGGCTGCGCAGCGAAAGGCGCAGGCCGAGAGGATGAAGGCATATTGGGCGAAAAGGAAGAAGGACGCAACGAAGAAGGGTTGACCACTTCAGTGCGGAGCGAAAGGCGGGCTTCGGCGTCGCCAATTTACAGCTTCGCTCACGCCGAATTGTGGAAGGAGATGTGAACTTGCGGGTGGAATGCTACTCGGGCCAGAAAGCAGACGAGCGGCCGGTGCGCTTTCAGCTCGGTGACCGCGACTACATCGTTGAAGAGTTGCTGGACCAGTGGTATGGCCCGGAAGATGCGTTCTTCAAGGTGCGCGCAGACGACGGCAATCTTTACATCCTCCGGCACAAGGTATCGGTCACCGAAGACACGTGGCATTTAGAAGCTTTTCGACAGCTTCCCACATGAGTGTTTACGGACCACTCCGCTAGCACTGTGCGCCTGAGCCACCGCCATCAGTGGAGCACAATGTCCGCTGCGCTTACGAGGAGCGACCGCTTTCCGTAGGCTGATTGCCTGCAGCGGAGCCTTTAAGGCTGACGGATTGCTGCCAATGCTGATTGCCGTATCTGTTAAGATTCTTGAAAAGACCGATCAGGCAGCTTCTCGAGATCCTTAATTGTGGCTTTGCCGTCTGAGGGGACCGTATCTATGCCAAGTACCTTCTTTACTAACGAGAGTTTCTTTAGTTTGGCTGGAGCGACCGCAATCGTTTTTGTGGTATGCAACACGCTCCAGAAGGTGTTTAATTTCAATCCCAAATGGTTTGCCTTGCTCCTTTCCGAGATAGTGGCGATCTTTGGGACCTGGTCTGCAGCCCGTGCTCATGTTCCAAGTGACTATTTCATCTCGGTTTTGAATGGCTGTTTGATCTTCAGCGCGGCGGGAGGTGGAACAGCAATCGCGTCATCAACTGAATCCGCGAGGCAAAAGGGACTTGCGAAAAGCGACCCAGGGCGACGAGGATTTATGAGCCCATGGTTTTGATCGGTGCCGTCGGCCCAAAGGCTTTCACGCTTGGCGTGAGAAACGACGCCGTTGAGGACCCCCGGCTAATAGACGATGCCGATGATGCGATTGATGTCGTAGGGGCAATTGCAATTGGAGCCGACGGACCCAACTCGCCCGTACACCTCATTTGTGGGGCCGACGCAGCGTGCCTCAGCGGCATCATCGTCGGTGCCTCGGCCCGAACGCGAGGCCGTCCACAGGGTAGCCTCGCTGAGAAGCCAAACAAGTCGCAACGGACTATTTTGGGCAGTTGGAACTAGCGCATGCTGGCGTCAAACTCTACAAGAATCTTCTTGGTAGGAATCTCCCAATATCAAACCCCTGACCTTCGCCTCAGATTTTCCGCATCCAATGCCTGTGACCTCCAACAGGCGTTTGCCTTCAAAGATGGCTGTGCAATTCCAATCGATCATGTCACGATACTCTGCGATGAGTCCGCTACACGTTCTGACATTCTCGCCGAATTGCAGAAGACAGCTTGTGCTTGTGATGTGGACGATGTTTTCATATTCTACTTCTCCGGTCACGGGGAGCGCGAGGATTCACATTTCTACCTTCTTCCCTTCGACGCTGAGGTTGCTGCGCTTTCCACCACTGCAATTGGATTTCAAGATCTCAAATTTGCCTTCAGTAGTTGCAGAGCACGAGGCATCCTCCTAATTCTCGACTGCTGCAAGAGTGCTGGATTTGCTGAAAACGCAGTGGCGTTCTTTAATACCCTTTCTGCTTCTGACTTTCGGTAGTGCTCAGCGCATCGAGGGCGGGACAGGCCTCTTTTGAGTTCGAACAGTCAGCAGGCACCTTCTTCACCAGGGCCATCGTCGACGTGCTGCTTGGACGAGTTGTTGTCGGAGACACTCCCGGCATCATCTACTTTTCCGAACTGTTTGAGTTCGTCAACCGTCAAGTGGCCGAAGATCTCGAATCTATCAATCAGCCGACAACATTGCAAGAGCCGGTTTTCGCAGGAACGTTCACTAAAGATCCTCGTCTGTTCATTCTGAATCGGCTATCGCTAGAACATCTAGAGGCCGCAACACCTCGGTATTCCAGAAAGTTTCTCCAGCGGCGAATTCGGCGGACTCTAACGGCATTCGCCGTTACCGCAGCACTCTCACTGGGTCTTTACTATACCTACTTAGACCATTCTCGTTATATCTGGCATGAGACGGGAGTCGTCGATGGCCGGGAGGGGGATTACCTTTCCATTTATGCCGGGGATCCCAACCTGAACTGGCTGGGTTTTCCCCATCGCATTTTCACGACAGACATCCGCGTGGACGCTCTGCCCGCCGTCATACGGCCCGGCGTCGGGAAACCGATTGTCTCTCGATTCGGTCTGGATATAGAGCCGGAACTCTTTAAGCAGTCGTCGTTAGAATGGAAATCAGCTATCACATCCTGGTTGGACGCAACAGGGGACAAAGCTTGGAGGTACGGCCGTCAGCTAAATCCTTTCGATACTCCAGATGCCTCGGGCATGTCCGAAGCGATTGAATCCCTGGCTTTCACAGCATCGCCCGCCCACATAGATGACCTAGAAAACCTTATCGGGGCTGAAGCTACAGCAAGTTCCCCTAAGGCGCTTCGAAAGATAGCTGCCATAGACCCCGATCGCGCTATTCGCCTGCTCAGCACTGGAGATGGGCTGCTTCCGATTGACGATTCTCATTTTGTAGTCGCCGTGCTAGAGGGCCTTCCGTTTGGCTGCAATGCCGCAACCAAGAGCTTTCTCATCCGAACGGCGCCTCAAGCAGACGACAACTCGTACCTCCATAATGCCTGGTATGCAGCCCTGCTACGGACTGGGTGCGCACTTTCTTCGCAAACATACTTTGAATCGCTAAAGCCCCATGCTTTGTTGGCAAGCGCGAGATTTGACTGGATCGCCGGTCTTTGGAGAGTTCGCCCTATTGGTTTCGATGACTGGCTAGGAAGAGACCTTAAGCGACTGGTCTCGCTTGCTTTAAAGGATAGCTCGGATACGGAAGGAGCGTACAAGGAAATCCTCGTTCTGCCCGCCGAACTTCGGACTGCCGCCAAATTCTACCCGAAAGCAGTCCCGTCGAGCGTTCAATATCTGCTTACATCACACTACTCTTACCTTAGAGTCGCGGCCGCAGAAGCTTTTGTCGCGGCAGATCCATCAAACAGAGTGAAGCTTGCCACTCGTTTTTCCTCCGATCCTCGGATCCTCGCGGTCTTAGCAGCGACGGGATGGCTTGATCAGAACGTCGCTGAAAATAGTCTCTTGGCCTACGAAACAAACGATAAGAAACTTAGCCCGCAACAGGCCGTCGATAGGGCTCATGCGGTGATGCAGTTCTTGATCACCGTGAGGGTACTACATCTTACTCAGGCCCGACCCCTCGTAGCTAAGTTGACGACTGCCTTTCGTCGAGCAGAGTTTCGCATCGAGGCATTTAGAGCTTTGGAAGCTTTGTCTACGAAGAAGCCCGACCTGCCGCACGAGTCAAGGGAGGCCCCCCTAATTAGCAGCCTGTTACGAAAAGTGTCGCCAGGCTCTCTCATAGATGATTCAATGTTTTGGTTTATGCGACGCGAGGCGAATTCGTTTACAGAGTTTCTGTCAACTATTGGGAGTGACGAGAGCGAGGCAGCGCAAGTCCTTGGAAGATCGCCGCTATCGAAATCGACTCTGGATAAACTGCGACATTCACTCATTTCTGAGGATAAAAAGTTTAGAGCAGCCACCGTGATCGCAATGCGAGGCAACGAGAAGGACCTCGAGGGACTCCTGACGTCCCCAGATTTTAATCTTCGCAATCAAGCAGCTCTTTATGCCTCTTACAATCCGAGCCTGCCGGCAATTGTCCAGCACGAATCACTTCGACGCTTTGGGGCGGGTACCCAGCTCTATCTTCGCCGGCAACTGCTCTTACGTCAGGAACTTGAGCGACAACATCCGTGGGACTCACAAACCGTTAGAACCACCCTATTCAACTTGTTGCGTCAAGAACAATCCGACGTAAGCCCAGGAGTCAGACTAGTAGCGCAAGATTCGTTTGAGCAAATGGGGGGCGTAATCGGCTATGGTGAGCAGTTCTTCGAGTGGGATAGTCTTCCATAACCCCGATCTAGTGTGCACAATACTTCGCTGTCATCAGGCTACGGTGGGTTGGGACAAAGAAAAGCCTATACGGTGATTGCCATGCAACGACCATGAAGTAGATGGAGCGGATCTCTGGTGATAAATCCCTTGCCACCAGTGATGGGCTTCGAAGTCACGCTGCTGACTCGCCAAGCCTTACGCATTGTTTACAGGGCTTCACTCTGGAAGTCGCACCGGCACAGACTCTCGCTTACCCGATGTGCTTTGCGGGAAAGACAGAGGCGCTCAACAGCGGCCTCTTGAACTTGACCTGTGGAGCGTTGTTCGCGCTCAAAACAGAACCGAAAGTCTGGAAACAAAATGCGACGCAGAGTGCGGCGGCCGGACTAACCACAACGCACTTTTCACCTGGATCATAAGGTCGTCAAGATCTGCCCAACGCAAGTTCCCCCTACTCGGCCAAGCAAGTCGGGTAAACGCATCCTTTCAACTCACAATTCAGCAACACAGGAGATACTATGTCAGAAACTAGCACTTTAATCGGGTACGCAGGCCGGACCATTAATCGAGAAGAACTGGCTCTCGTTCCCACACCGCCGGCAACGGCAACACACCAACCCGTACCACATCATGAAATTGTCCAGGCGCTCGTGGAGACGCTTGGATTCCGTCACATCGGCGTAGTTCGCGATGAGTACGCAGTATCGCCGGACGGCATGAAGATGTTCGGCGTACTCGATCTTGAGACCGAGATGCACGGAGCGCGGTTCTCGATAGGGCTTCGCAATTCGCATGACAAAACCATGCGTCTGGCACTCACCTGCGGATACCGAGTGTTCGTGTGCAGCAACATGGCGTTCAGCGGGGATTTTACTCCCGTCCTTGCGAAACATTCGAAGTCGTTCTCGCTTGTCGATGCGATCTCTGTCGGCGTCGATCGTATGCAACGGAACTTCGAGCCCATGCGCAAGCAGGTCGAGACATGGCGATGCACAGAGCTGACGGATATCAGCGCAAAGATGATCATCTACGAGGCCTTCATCGAAAGCCAACTGGAAGTGCCCAAACACCTCGCGCGGCGTGTTCACGACCACTACTTTTTACCGAATTACGACGAGTTCCGGCCGCGTACGATGTGGAGCCTGTCGAACGCGTTCACATCGGCATTTAAAGAACTCGATCCCGTTCCGCAGTTTCGAGCTACTGCCAAGCTCGGGGAATATCTTGAAGCACGTTTCTCGCGAACATTCTGAGGCTGGCGTCAGCGGTCGGGGACCGGTGGCGCGTGGCAGACTGCCGAGCCAACCCGGCGTCTCGGGTCCCACGCAAGGCGGCTGCGCCAGACCACAGCCGCCGACACTGTCAGGGAAGCAGGAAATCAACTCATTGAGGCGGTCACAGCTACTTCACTGCTGTAAGGGGACGGAGGACTCGCCATGAGCTACTTCAATCTCGAATTCAATTCGCAGATGGCAACTTCGCTCGTCCATTGCCTTAACCGGCGATACAGCGGCGCACGCAAATTTCCGGTAAGGGCCCCTGACGCCGAAGGCACGCTGATCGTCTGGGCGCGCGATGCTCAAGAATGCCGGGAACATCTGCTGAACGCATTGTTCGACCTGATCTTCGCGAGGAATCGCGTCGGGGCTGCGATATCCAATCCAACTTGCATCTTTTGCGGTGGAAAAACACAAAGCCGGGGACGCAACAGCTCCGGCACAAGAGGGTGGCGTTGCGTGAACCCGGACTGCCAACGAAGCTTCGTCATAGACCGGAGTTTCCGGGGTGGAATCAACCATCCGATCCAGTCGAAGAAACCGGAGTTTCATCGGTTGGTGTTCGTCAATGGAAAGACAATCCGGGAGGCGTGCGATGGTCTCGGCATCTCGATGAGCACCGGCGATAACTGGTATCGGAAAATAGTTGCCGTCTTGAAGCGAATGGACCACAAGTGTCCATGCGGTAAGAAACTGCGCCACCGCGGATCATGTCGATTTCGCCAGGGATACCAGACAGGAAAGGGCAGTGCTCATGACGAGGCCCTAAAACGTCGCACAATACAAGAGCATTAAATTGTAGACGGCGTGCATGAGGGCGGCGGGCGCCGTGGATCCGGATTGTGCCCGCATCCAGCCAAATGCAATCCCGGTGAGAATTGTTGTGTAGAGGCTAAGCCCGGTCCTGCCAATGTGGGAGAAAGCGAAACCTACCGCGATGACGAGTACAGTCGCGCTGAGGGCCGCGACCCTCGACACCCCACGGCGGCTCAAAAGCTCGAAGACCAGCCAGAAGAGCAGGCCTCGAAACAGCATTTCTTCCAACATGGGGCCGGACGCGATCGCCAAGAGGACCCGATGCGGGGGAGGAACACTACCCAGGGACTCGTGGAAGAATCTGGCGATTGACCACACGGCAGCGCCGGAAGCGACGCCGGCGAGAACGCCATAAAGCCAGAACCCTTTACGCGGGGACATCCAGCCTAAGCGACGAAGCCACGGCGTCTTTCCGAGCACACGATAGCCATACGCCAATAAAAGCAGGGTCAGCAGCAGGGCGAGCCCCAGGGTCGTCGGCTTCAACGCAATCGCCGTGATCTTCCAGACGAACAGCAAGAACACGGGCAGGAAGAGTTCGGGATTGGCCGTAACGGTTTCTCTGATGAACCCGGCGAAACGAGCCCACACGGAGCCGAGCCGGGGCTTGGTGAGTATGGCGCTCACAGCAGGCTCTCTCCGCAAACGGAACGGAAACCAATCTGCGATATTCGAGGGCGAGTGAGATCACGATCGGGCATGGCATCTCAGCGGCAAGATCGACCTGATTGAATGGGGCCAGTAGCTGAAGAAGGACAGCCAGGTTGTGATCACATCCTGGCTCTATCTTATCGCCGCGCTGTCGTCGCCCGGCGATGCGACAACAAGCACGACGACCGTATCACCCACCACCACGAATCAGAACATATAGGAGTCCTAAGGTGTCCCGCTTCAACGCTAAAATTCGCTGCAATTACTATCCTCTGCCGCTCAGAGAAGCGGAGCGAATCCGAAATCTGTTGCGGTTCCCGGCCGAGTCGTTCTCAGCCTTGGATCCTTGCGTCGGAGACGGCGCGGCGTTTGCCGCGATCACCCGGGATTCCAGCGCAAGGCGCTACGGAATTGAATTGGATGCCTATCGCGCAGAGCAAGCCGGTCCCTCACTAACCCGGATCATTCAGGGGAACTGTCTGGAAACCCATTGCGCGGTCGAGTCGTTTTCGCTCAGCTTTTGCAATCCCCCGTATGACTGGGCGCTTGCTGGAAACACGCGGGAACGACTTGAGGCCGTGTTCTTGAATCACACCTTCCGGTGGTTGATACCCGGCGGAGTTCTGCTTCTCGTGATTCCAGCCGAGCGCGCGACCGATTGTGCGCAAATCCTGGCTTCGCACTTCAAACATGTCCAGGTGTTTCGCCCGTCCGATTCGGAGTCGGTTCGCTATCGCCAGGTTCTCATTGCTGGCGTCCGGCGCACGCGTCGAGAGCGCGAACAACTTCGTGACCGCGAGATCAGCGAGGGCCGTTATCGCTTTACCATGCTCGGACGCGAGTACAGGCGCTTGCCGGAGCTGGCAGATTCGTGCGACGACCCATACACCGTGCCGACGAGTGGGCCGGTAGTGCTGACGTTTAAGGGCCTGCCTCTCGATGATTTGGAGGACCTGGTTGCGAACTCACTGGCCTACCGGCAAACTGCGCGAATTTTGGCTCCGGAACCTGCGGTGATCGGAGGAAGGCCACTCACGCCATTGCATGGGGGCCAAGTGGGCTTGGTCGCTTGTTCCGGTCTGATCAACGGCATCTTTGGCTTGGGCGAAGAGCGCCACATCGCGGCCTGGAAAAGCAAAAAGGTTACGACGAAGTTTACCGAGGAAGAAGAGGATGGAACAACTGTGATCCGCGAGCGGGAACGCTTCGTCCAGGAGCTTTCCTTCGTCTTCGCGACCGGCGAAACGGGCACGCTTGAGTAGTTCCTGATCCGCTCCGCGACCCGTTCCATGAAGGGAGTACGGAGCATGAAGAACGCACACGAGCGCTTTGGCTGGTTGGAGTTCGAAAGGCAGCTCACAGATACGAGAACGCGAATCCGCGTCGCGCTAGACCGATTCATCGGCGAACCCGCTGAGAATGAGGAAGCCTCGGGTACCTGCCATCTGGTCTCGCTGTTCGGGAACGACGTCGACATCGGCGCCATATGGGCCGGAATTGCCGCCCAGGATTGGGTGACTGTCTCGGGACCAGACCTCGATCAGCGAAGAGTGACGCTGGGAAAGGATCCACGTGTCTTCCGCGGCACCATAGCCGTGGCTGGCCGGAGCCGCAACGTGCGTCATCTGGTCGCCCTCTCGGCCCAGGTGGCGGATGAAACCGATGTCGGACGGATAATCTTGTGCGAAGACGATCCGGAATTTGTTTTGTACCGAATTTCGCAACGGCTCGGGCTACCGGTTCATCCCTCTTGGGCGAATTGGTTTTGGACCGCGCTGCAACAGAAGAACCGTATTCAGCAGTTGGATGGCTTAGCATACCGCCCAATCGCTGTTGTCGGAACCAAGGAGGAGTTCTTGCAGTGGATCGGGGAGGCCGTGAAGGACAAGACAATCGAGATTCCTGATGAGGGCGGCTCGATTCCCTGGCAGTCATTCAGCGCGGCCCGGCTCACCTGACGGGCTCGTTCTTGAGCCCCAACAGCTCGCGTACGCGCTCTCGTCGCAGCATCTCCACAGGGCTTTTTACCGTACTGGTTTGAGCCCACTGTTCCAAACGTTTTAAACGAACTCTGTGCTCGACCGGAAGCGGAGAAACCATGATCCGCAACTCCGTGCCGGGCACGGGCAACTCTTCTACCAGGGCCCCTTCCCGGAACGCTCTTACGGCAACCGCGGCCGCCTCAAAGAGCGAGTCAGCGGTGACATCCACAGCGTGCTCGACGTTTCTCGAATCCAGGTAGCTGACGCGGCAGCGAGTCCCGACCACGCCTCAAAGTATACCAGCACTGTTCGCCTTTTGTTCGCCGCAGGGTGGGCACGTCCACACAACCCGAATGAGATCCACATGAGCAACCCGTCAAGCATCCCTGAATATTTAAGCCAATTCTCGCAGGAATTGGGCGACAGGATTCTGAAAATTTACCCTGCACTCCAGGCTCCCCAGGATCCTGTGTCGGAACGATTCAACACCTTGTTGCGAAGCCCCTTTGCTGCCCAGCGTCTCGCGGCCTCGGGTATAGTGAAGCGCTGGCAAGTAGCCCGGGCCGCCGCGGTCATTGCGGAATGTGGAACCGGCAAGACACTCATGGCGCTATCCGCGATCCATGTGCGTTCGGCTGGTCGACCATATACCGCCTTGGTGATGGCGCCGCCCAATATTGTCGGGAAGTGGTGCCGGGAGGTCCTGATCACCATCCCCGGCGTGCGCGTCTTCGTCATCGATGGCTTGCGAACATCGGCACGATCGAACGCCAGCCCGAATGGGATCAACGAAGTTCGCTATCGAAACGGCCGGATTGTGCGCGAAGGTTTGCACACAACGCTAACGGATCTGCGACTGCGGAAAAACTCGAAATCGGCGCGCGATCGCTGGCAAAAGATCTGCCCAGGTCCGTCCTTCTTTGTCGTTGGCCGGGACAGGGCAAAGCTGTCCTTCTTCTGGAGGCATTGTTACTCGTTGGCGAAGTCCGGCCCGTGCTTGGGAACCGTCATCAACCCCGATACGGGTGCTCCGCTGGTAGTGAACGATGAGCGCGTGCTCGCAAACGAATTTGAAAAGGTGCGGAAGAGCGAGATTATCGGCGACGCCGGGGAAGACCGAGGGAAGAATCGACGCGCGATGTACAGTCCGCTTTGGCAAGCAGACGGTGGACGTATCCGGCGCTTCGCGCCGCTTGAGTTTATTGGGCGCTACATGCCAGATTTCTTCAACTACGGCATCGCGGATGAAGTGCACGAACTTTCGAACGACACAGCGCAAGGCAACGCGCTAGGGACCTTGGCGAGGTCGGTGGACAGAATCGCGGTGCTCACCGGGACCCTGATGGGCGGTTACGCGGACGACCTTTTTAATGTGCTCTATCGCCTAGAACCGCACAAGATGGTCACCGAAGGCTACGAATGGGGTGAATCCGGGATCCGCAACTTCGCAGAGACATACGGCGTACTTGAGCGAGTGACAATCATTGCGCCCGAAGAGAACGCCTGCTCGAAGGCGAAGGTGACCAAGCAGGTCAAACGCAAACCGGGTGCATCGCCACTGCTGTTCGGTAAGTTTCTCATGGAGCTCGGCGCGTTCGTTTCATTGGAGGACATCTCCGGTGAATTGCCAGCTTATCGCGAAGAAGTCATCGACGTGGACATGGACGAGCCGCTGGCGAAAGCATATGTGGACCTAGAGAAGCAGATCAAAGAGGCGCTGGAAGAGCATCGCGGAAACCATTCCGTAATCAGCACGGCCTTGAATGCACTGCTCGCTTATCCGGACCGGCCGTACGGCTTCGGTGATCTGATCGGGACCGAATACGACCCTGAGCTGCATCGACGCGTACCATTTCTGATCGCTCGAACCGAGGATCTCAGCGAGGACTTTGCCTACGCGAAGGAGCGCCGACTGGTGGAGTGCGTAAAGGCCGACCTCGCCCGCGGCAGAAAATGCCAGATCTACGCGGTGTACACAGCAAAAAGGGACGTGACGCGCCGGCTCGAACGGGTTCTTTCGCGCGAAGGCATCCGGGTCTCTATACTTACGACTCAAGTGCCTCCCGATCAGCGCGAGGCCTGGTACGAGCGCGAGCTTCGTAACGGAATGCAAGTGTGCGTGGCGCACCCTCGCCTGGTTTCCGTTGGGATGGACTTGCTCTGGGCACCCTCAATCTATTTCGTGCAGACGGGATATTCGATTTACACTTTGCGCCAGGCGAGCCGCCGCTCGTGGCGGATCGGACAACGGTCCAATGTCGTCGTGCGCTTCCTGACGTACAACGAGACGATGCAGACGTCGTGCCTCCGGTTGATGGGCAAGAAGCTGCTCGTCTCGCTGGCCATGGAGGGGAAATTTTCAAACGAGGGTCTCCAGGGGATCGAAGACGATGACGACGTACTCACGGCGATGGCACGCGAACTGGTCACCCAAAAGGGAGTAGGCGAATCTGCGTCTGCCGTATGGAAGGCCGTTCAAGAGCAACACGGTCGGCTACTGTCGCCCTCGTCTGCGCTCGATGACGAGCTCACAGAGGAACTGGTCGCGCCTCCGTTGACCGAAGTGGTCACAGTCGATGGCGCCGCTACGGCCTTGGTTTTTGGAGCGCGGGTCGAGAAGGAGTCGCCTCGACGACGGCCTGTTGTTGTTGAGGCAGACTGTCAACTCTCGCTGTTCTGAGAACGAATCCGAACACAACGAGGAACGCTCGCCGTCATTTTCGGGTGGCGAGCCCATGAGCGTTCTATAGCACGTTTCAGCCTGCACACTCGATTACATGTCAGCCAAGGCCAAAATGTACTTCCCGGCTTCTTGCGCTCATTCACTGGGCCGTCCGCTGACTCGGTATTTCGCGGATGTGATGCCCGCTCGTCGTCCGGTTCAGGCAGAATGAAGCGTAGGCCGTTTCCGGCAACTTGGCTTGACGCCGAATGTCCTTTGACCAGACCCAACGCAGGAAAGCGAAAGCCCTCGTCCCCGAATGAACGCTTTAGACCGTGAGGGGCATGCGATATCCCTTACGCTGAGACGAGCGACTCCTTCCCGGGCTTTCCAATACCCGCTAAAATGGTGGGCATGAAGGTGACGGATGATAATGGGACCGAGACTCCTGTTCGACAAATCGTTCCTGCAATCGCTGTCTCTTGACGAGGCAGTTCTCCTGGACCATTTCTTCTCCGCAGTCGTATCCCCTATCTTCTACGTCGAGACCCTTTCCGATCTCGAAAAGACAGGTCGTTCTCGACGCTCTCCAGATGACGAAGTGCGGATCATTAGCAGCAAGATTCCCAGCACGAATAGCGCCCCAATGCTCTTCCATCCCGCATTTGCCGTCAGAGAATTGATGGGAACGCCGGTTTTGATGGACGGACGTATGTTTCTCTCCCGTGCGAAAACTGTGGCATTTCGAGGACAGAAGGGAATAGTACAGAATCCTGGTCCCGAACACAGTGCATTTGAGCGATGGCAGAATCGTCAGTTTCTTTCACGCGAGCGAAGCTTCGCAAAATCGTGGCGGCAGAAGCTGAGGCGAGTTGATTCCTCAACGCTTAAGGCTTCTACAGCCTTGTACCTCGTTGGAACAAGCCCATGCTCTTGCCCTTCAGCTCGTAAACTGCCGCGACCATCAACGAGACCTGGTAAAGCTCGCCCTCATCGCACTAGGGGCAAATCCACGGACGGAAAGAACGGTGCTGGAAAGGTGGAATACAGTCAATCAACCGGCGCTGACTGACTTCGCACCGTACGCATCTTTCATCCTACGGGTCGAAGCCTTCTTCGCAATAGCCCACGAGTACGCCTTGATTTCGTACGACCCGAACTCACGTTCTGACATCACCTATTTCCATTACGTGCCGTTTTGCAACGTATTTGTGTCATCCGACAGGCTCCATCTGAGGACCGCTAAGTTCTTCCTGAGGAGCGACCAAACCCTGGTCCATGGGCCGGTGCTCAAACAATCTTTGCGCAAACTCGTGGACCGATACTCAGCGCTGCCGGATGAAGACAAGGACAAGGGCCTTCTGATCTACGCAAGGACGCCCCCCATTGACGATCCGGCTTGCACCGTCGCTGAGCTTTAGGACCGCCATCAGGGCCGCAAGTGGCGAGATCCAGCACCCGCACTATCGCCTCAGCTCATGGCCGCACTTGAAGGACTAATAAAGGACATGGAAGCCGAGCAGGTTCAGATCGAAGACGAGTCAGATCTGGCACGCGTTTCTTCTGTACAGTTCAAGCGATACATACCAGAGCAGAGAGGTTCATTTCGGCTCGTCGCCAAAGGGACGCGGCCGTTGGCGGGCTCTGCGGCAGAACCAACCTCCACAACACCGTTTGATAGCTACAAGCGATAGATATCAAACTACCGACCGTGGACTCGGGATTTTGTTTAACGCACGGCTAGACTCACGAAGCCACCTGAGCGTATAGTCGGTGTCTCGCTGATGTGAATTGGTGCACTGTCGCTTAATCTAAGGCTCAAGTGCAATCGTCTGCCTGACTCCGACAGGTCTACTGTCCCAGGAGCTGCGCCGCCTGCCTGTCGGACAACGCCCGTCTTTTTCAATCGCGCCTAACCGCAGCCTATCGCCCTGACACGGCGGTTCGGGAGGCGACTCAAAGTCCACTCGCGATCTCCACGGCCTCTGTCATTTGGTCATCTCGGCCAACAGCCAGACTGTCTGAAGAGATTTCGACATCTGGATCAACACCATTTCCCTCAAGACTGTGGCCCTTTGAGGTGAACCAGCCGAAAATAGGAAGGCGGAGCCAATAGCCGCCAGGGAGCTTGAAATTCGTTGCCCCAAGAACGTTGCCATGGGTCTTCTGGCCGACAAGGGTTGCCAGATGATTCTCGGCCGCAAAATTCGCAACCATCTCCGCTGCGCTGTTTGTCCATTCGTTCACCAGCAAGACAATCCGGTTGTGAAAGGGCTGTGCACCAAGGCCCTGCGTGAGAAGCATCAATGATTTGTCGCGGATGGCGTAGCGAGCGAGTGTCACGAGGAGCTCCGGCCGGTTGCGGGGCATCGGCTCGCGGGGCAGCGCCGCGGAGTCATAGCCGTTTCGTAGACGCTTCGGCGTGAGACTGTGGCCGATAGCGATCTGGCCGGGACACATATAACTGGCGAGACGAGCGAATCCCAGGCTTCCGCCTATATTCCCGCGCAGGTCGATGATCAGGCGGTCGCAGTTTTGCCTTTTGAAGTCGTTAACCGCTCCATCAAGTGCGGTCGCAAATCTCATTCCCATGGCACCGGGAAAGTAGGTGATCTTGAGAAGCCCTACGTTTTGCCCGATTTTCGCGTGGATCGGGCTCTTTGGTTCGACGAGTGGTGGGCGCTGGCGTGTTCCTCTTCGCTTGGGTACCTCCACCGCTAACTCCGTCGCGCTCTCCGTGCCGACTTTCGTGACAAGCAGCTTGTGAGTTTGCCCCATGCCAAAGTAAGGCGTAGAGGGGGGCAGACAAGGCGTTCCATCCACCGCGTCCAGGATATCTCCAGGCTTGATTCCGGCGACATAAGCAGGTCCATCTTCGAACACATCCAGAAACATCCATTTGCGTTCGCCGTTTCGCAACAGATCCCGTAGGCTCGCATTTATCGTATGTTGTGGTAAGGATTCATTCGGGAGCGAGTGATAGAAAACTGTGTGGCTGGTTTTGAGTTCCGTCAGAAGCTCTCGTACTCGCCGCTCAAAACCAGCAACATCCGTGGTGAGCAACTCTGCCGTCTGAGCATCGACGCGCTCAATCCAAGCGCCGTAATCGATTCCGGCGACGTTGATGTGGTGGGCGAGAACCAGCTTCTTTATGGCTTGTAGAATCTGGGCGCGCTGCTTTGAATCTATCGTCATCTACTCATCGCCCGCATTCAACGAAGTTGGCCGTCCTGCCGCACCTTCGATTGTGAACCCGGCCCACTGGTAGGGCAGCGCTTTGTCCCCGAGTGTCCGCAGCATGTCACGTTTGGCTGCGGTCAGAGCCGATGCTGCCGACTGGTTCGCCGTAAGGTGTGCATAAAACTGCTTCATGAGAAACAATGACGAACTGTCGTCGACCTGCCATAACGTCGATATCACGGCACGGGCGCCGGCCATAAGAAATGCTCGCGAAAGGTTCGCGACGCCGTCCTGGCCCTGCAGCGGACCCACGGCAGTGTCGCACGCCGAAAGAACTACGAGGTCGGACTCAAGGCGCATCTGGGCAATTTCCGAAGCCTGCAGAAATCCGTCTTCCCCTGCCGCCGGATCGCTCAATAGCACCAGAGCCGCTCGATCCGGAAACGTGGAATCCGCAAATGCATGAACAGCGAGATGAATAACACGGTATTCGTTTAAGCTTGCGGCCTTGAAGGCAGCCTCGGTTGCTGATGCTCCCACCAGGAGGTCCACCTTCCCGTTGGGAAATGCTGCCTGCGCTATCCGCACTTCATCCGACGAAGACGGGAGATCGACAAAGCCGCTCCGATTGAATCCTCGCGTGAGAACAGACCTATTCAACGAACTTCCCTCGTAAGGCACTCCTCCTACGGCCAGCAGCGACTTACGCCCTGCCTGCGGGCGCTTCTGTTCCCCCAAAAGGTAGAAGCTGCTGGCGGAGGGTGAATAGACGACGGTTCGAGTTTCCACGACGTAGCGGCCGGACGCGTCTTTAAGCCCATCGAAGGGCACCAGGTTTAGTTGACCGTCAGGAACAATAATTAGGGCGTCTTTCCGTGTCGTCTCACGAATCGGACCCAGAAGGGCGTCATAGAGATTACGCGCTTCGCTCATCGCGGGAAGCTTGGCCTTCACAGCCTTCAGATACGATGCGACGAGCGTTTCGATCCGAGCCCTTTTGCCCAGGCGCACGATGCGTGATCCGTTGCGCGAAATCGCGAGGCAATAGGAATTAGGATCAGCCATGACATACTCCAGCAAGACCGTGGATGCCGGCAAACGTTTTTGAAGCTGCTCCACCGCAACGGTCTCGCGCGAGTTGGCCTGGAGTACGCTTGCGCCCGGTGTGACCCAGCGCGCTTGTTCTTCCATAAAGATTTCGTCGCGCAGGCTGGCCACATCATGCGTTGATTGAGCTGCCATAAGCTTGAGCCGCAATCTAGAGACCGCCCGTTCGATTGTCTTCGCCGCTGATGGAGTTGTTATTCTGGACGCCAGAAGATCGGCTGCCGCGCGCCCCCGAACTTGTTCAATGATGGTATACGCCTTCTGTGGATTATTAAACCTGTCGGCGATCAACGCAAAATGTTGCGAGTAGATCTGACTAGATGCGGTGATCACGGCCGTCTGTTCGAGCAGGGTCGAGGCGTTGCCGATCATTGAATCGAGAAAAACCTCTGCTCGGTCGTACGTGCGATCCGCCTCTTGATACCTGCCACGGGCAATCTGAAGTTCAGCAAGTGTTTGCAGATGCTGCGGAACAGCCCACAGATCTCCACTCGCTTGCGTCGCTGCGGACGACAAGTCTGCAAAGCGTTCCGCGTTTTCAAGGTCGCCACCCACTCGGTAAAATTCGGCCGCTTGGCCATAGACTGCGGCGAGCAGCCGCGTAAGGCCTGCGGATTCGCCGAGAGTTATCACCTGATGAAGCGCTTCCACCGCAGCCTCGCGGTCGTTTCTAGCTTCAGCGATGGTGGCGGCGAGCCCGTACAAAGTAGCAACATGTGCGGCCTTGTGAGCTTCTCGGGCGCGTGTCAGCAGTTCCAGGACTGTCCGCTGAGCCATATCAAGCTGTCCCAAGCCGATTAACACGTCTATTCGAAGTTCTTGAGTTCCAAACTGATTACCGGTGTCTGGTGTAGCAGTTGCGATTTTTAGAGCATTGTCGACGACCGCGAGCGCTTGCTCATACATCTTGGATTCAAATAAGCCGCTAGCGAGGATCGTCAAAATCCTGATCTGTGCGCCGATGTCGCCGGCCTTGGTTGCTGCCGCTAGGGCGTTGCCGGCATCTTTGCGGGCCGTTTCGAGGTCCGCATCGTAAAAAGCTGCAATGCCTAGCTGAGCGAGCGCGCGATACTGCCATTTCGTGTTCCCCAACTCCTGCGCGAGTGTCTGAACTTGTACCCAATCCTGCCTCATCGCTCCGGTGTTGGTCTCAGTGTCTATATCACCCTTGACGATAAAGCAGAACATGCGGAGTTCCTTATCGTTCTGAAGCAGAGGGTCATCCTCCAACGCTTCTGCAAGCTGCGCGGTCACTGCGGGCAATGTTTGCTGGTCACCATCACTGTTTGACCGGATTCGGCCCAGTTTTGCGTACAGGGCGTTCCGTCGATCGCCTGCGTCGACAAAAAGATGTTCTGCTTCAGCGAATGCTGGCCCAGCATCGTCCCAGTTGTAAAGATCAGCAAGGTGAAGGGCATGGGCAAGCTGTTCCTTTGGATCGGACTGCTGAGCGTTCACAAATGCAGCGCAGACGATCACAAACGCTGTTTGACGAAGTAGGCTTGACCGCATTGAGTACTCCTTAGGCCACGTTCAGGTCTCTTTCCGCAACAAGCGAATTGGAGGCATTGTTGCGTCACTCAACCACAACGGGGAATTTCCGCCAGTCTAATCCAGGCGGCCGAATCATCAAGGTAAAGCTGCCGCGGGTCGTGCTGGATAGATCAATATCCATCCCCACAGAAGTAATACCGTCGTTCATACGCCCTAGCGCGCGCTTGTCAATAAACGTGGTTCCTGTTGAATCCTGCAATTGAATTTCGTATTCGCCGGCTTCCATCCCTAAGGGCAATAGAAACTCAACTCTGAGCAGCTTCGGCGGGAGATGCACCTTCTTCTCGGGGTCGTCTTTAGCATCGCCCCGACTTGGCGAGAAGGAAGCCAGATCTACCCTAAGTGGAGAGGCGGCGGGAAGTGCTTGCTGCTTGGTCGTGACAGGAGGCTGCTGTTTGGCTAGCTGCTCTTCGGAAATGCTCGGTTCGCCGCTACGGCGGGTGTGGCTCCATACAAAGCGCGCCGCTACGAATAGCATGGCAGCCACTCCGAGAGCCGCGGCTATCCGAATGCCGCGGAAGAAGAACGACATGCGACGGAAGTGCGCATACTCTTGAAAGCAGGGAGAACAGCTAACAATGTGCGACACCGGAAGATCGCCAAGCACAAGGCGCTGATCTCGATACGCCATCGCTCGCAAGCTAGAGCGCGGCGGGCAGCCCTCGCGGTTAGGGTTTGGAAAGCCGTTCTTGGAGTATTTCCTACCAAGAGCAACAACGTCTCTCACCAGCTTGGAGGACGTGAAGTGATTAGATTCGGTCATCAGCACCCATTAGAAGCAGCGGCATTCATACGCTCGACTGCGGTTTCAAACGTAAATCGTGATACGCTTCGAATCGTTCCAAGGCTCTAGCCATCTTCTTGTGGAACTGAACTTCAGCGGTGTGAGCATCCGCGTACCCTGTGAGCCTAGCGATCATTCGCCATTCGAAATCCAAAACTCGAAGATCGTACATTGTCCGCCCATGCTCGTCCATGCAAGCGCGAAGGATTTCAATGCGTTTAGAGTGATCGAGTTGCCGCTCCAGGTCCGGGGGTACCACGCCGGCAAGTCGTTCCAGATACGCTACATCCACATACTCGATACGTTGATTCCTTCGGAGGCGGCGAACGGACTCCCGAGCGACCGACCTTAGAAGATAGCCCTCGAAGAATTGAATAGCTTGATGATTGCCCATGGCGCGGGACGCGGAGTCAACAGCGGCCTCTAGAATCTCCGGAGCCTCTGTGTCCTCAGCAAGATAGCGAATTACGACCAGTCGCGCACGCTCCCAAACCCGATGCGCTGCCTCGATCAGCCTTTGATCGACCATGTTGCCGAGGCTGTCCCGGTCTCGAATCCAGAGTCTCTTCTGAGCGTCATTCCGCTTGTTCATGGAAGCCGCCGGGCAATCACAATGAAACTTTACTCTCCCATATTAAAGAGGAGTTGAGGCGAGGAAAGCTCACCCAAGAAAGTGAAACGCTAAAAAATAAATAAGGTTTACATAGAAAAGGGGAAAACTGTGATCGGACGACGTGAGGCTGAGCTTTTCGGTTTCCCGTGCCTCTCTGTCTTTAGGGGACGTCCTTCCGGCCTACACGGATGGAAGCTCCCCCCGGGTATCGCTGTTTGACGGGTATTCTGATGAGCGCGAAGCACGGAGCAAAGGAAAGTGCCGCATGGACAAGGGAACTCGGACTAATCCTACTGGATGGCATCAAGGATGATCAGCAGGGGAAGCAACTAGCACAAGAGCGAGTGAAGGCTCTGCACCCTCTGCCTAAAGGGAAGGACCGCTATCCAAAGGACTTTGAGAAGTGGCTGACCAAGGTGTTCGAGAAACGATCAGAGGATGGAGTTCCCCCCTGGTTGTCCTTTGAATTCTGGCGGGATGAAGTTGACAAGGTGCTGATCGAGGGAATCTTCGCGCGGAATGTGGCCAAAGACGAAGTGGTGGATCGGATCCACGCGGTCTGGCCAAAGCTTTCGGCTTCATGGCTTGGCGCCCGCATGGAGGAAGTCGCGCGGACAGGGCTCCCCCGCTGGATGGACCAGACGTTCTGGGCAGCCGAGATCGATCCGATTTTGCTCAGCGGCATCCAGAACGCCAGCGAATGCCAACACGAAGCGGTTGAGATGGTCCTGCGGGCGTTTCCGCAATTAGACGTCGACATGATTTGGGATCGACTCCGACGATTGCGAAAACAACGGACGGAGGACGTGCAGGCAATGGTGCCGGGACTCGCGGCGGCGAAGGGGTGCGACCCGCGGCGAAAGGCTGCCGATGGAGATGCCGATTCGAATGCCACAGCCCAAGACCGGACCCCGCTCCCTTCAAAATTGGACCAAACGTTCTGGCGAACCGAGGTCGATCCGATCCTGCTGAGCGGAATTCGAAATGCGAACCGATTGGAGCGCCAAACAGTTGACAAGGTCCTTCGCAGGTTTTCCGAACTGCGGATCGGCACAATTTGGGCGCGTCTTCGACGATTACAGGAACAGCGAATAGAAAACGGACACAACGGCCCGCCCTTTCGATGGACGGATGAGTTGGATCAACGGCTGATCCGCATCCACGAAGATGCCGGTTTGAGCGCAGCCGTATCAGGTGTTCAAAGCCTCACCGGCTGGCCGCGAAAAGCCATCTTGCGCCGTGCCCATAAGCTTGGTCTTCCCACACGGCCTTTGGCCTCGCGCCGGCCGTGGTCGATGGTTGAGCTCCGGTTTGCGATCGAATGCTTGAACCACATGAGCGTCCGGGAAATCGCCGAAGCTATTGGAAGATCTGAGAAGGCGGTTTGGAACATGGTTGGCCAACGTGGAATCCCGGCTAGATTCCAGGACGGATACACCATGCGGGAATTGGCCGACAAACTTCACGTGAGGCGCTTGAGCGTTCAGAAGTGGGTTGAAGCCGGCCTTCTCCATAGGAAAAGGAACGGCCGGATCGATGAAGCATCTTTGCAGTCCTTCCTCTACAACCACCCCGAGTACTTGAAGTGGCCGTTGTTTGATGAGGACACAGCGTTTTGGATTTCGGAACTGGTGGACGCGGAGAGATCGAGGGTTAATGGTGAAACGCAGACTCGCGCCATTCCTCAAAGCTCGGAAGGGCCGCGGGCGGTTGCAGCTTCCACGCCCGGCGGCAGTGCTTCCAGTGCGCCAGGAGTTGATCCATCCGGGGATCGCGAGTCGCGTAGTAGCCAAGCGCGTGGCGCCAGCCCTCGACCATAGAAACCTGAAATAGCCTTTCGTCGGTCCACTCAAGAAAGCGAAGCCAGAGAAACTCCGGCTCTTGCGGATGCTCCGCGGCGTAAGCAGCGGTGTATTCCAGAAAACCAGGGCAGCGCTCTTGCAAAATCACGGTTATCGGATTAGAAACAAATCCCTGGGTCTCGACGGTCAGACGCACCCAATATGAAAACGCTCGCCATTCGATGAACTCGGTTATTGCTTGGGCCAGACGGTCTGGCGCGACAAGTCCGCGTTCGTCCTCTGCAAGCTGTTTTGATTGCCGCCCGAGATCGACTTCAGCCGTTCGGTATTTCGAAAGACGTTTCATCAGGACTCTAGCGAACGAGGACCACAGAGGTATCGGAGACTCTGGAGCCACCAGCGTAGCGCTGCTAGGGGAGGATAACTCATACGATACACCAAGAGAGCCAGAGCGACCAACGGAGACGTCAACCGTCCGGAGTCGCGGCCTCCAACGCGCGACGACTGCTCATTTCAAGAAAATGAGGCGTATATGCCGTTGGCTAATACGCTTCAACCCTATCACCATCGGATTTGCCCATGCAACGGCGCCAGCGGCAGATCCAGCCGACCGATCTGAAGGCGAAAGCTGTTGGGGTCGTAGTGCGCGAACTCCGAGAACGGGCGGGCCAGTCGCAGGAGCGCCTCAGCGGCGAGTGCGGCTTCGACCGCACGTATATCAGCCGAGTGGAGCGAGGGATCATCAATCCGACGGTGAGCCGTCTGTGGAAAATTGCCGACGCGCTGAAATGGCCGCTGAGCCACATCGCCAAGCGGATGGAAGCCTGGATTTTGAACCAAGAGCGCACGTCCAAGAAACCGAGTTGAGCGTTGGCTCCCTCTTCAAAACTGCCCACAAGATGGTTTCGGGCCGCGTCGTCTACCAGGATTTGGGATGGACTTCAGCATGGGTGGGTGGCGGATAACCAGGGTCGGCGTGGCGATCGGCTGAGTTCCTGTCAGCCGATCAATGGAGACTCAAGACATTGATTCTACGATGCCAGAGAACATTTGTGTGCGCTCCTGTTTTCTGTCATAATCCGTGTGAGATCGTTCTATGCCCAGCGGCCAAATCATCGCTCGCACGACCAATACCTGGCTTGTACGCCTCTACCAGGGCCGCGATCCGGCGACTGGAAAGCGGCGCTACCTTAATAAGACAGTGCACGGCGAGCGTACTTCGGCAGAGGCCGAGCTGGCGCGCCTCCTCTCCGAAATCCCGGCGCGTCCGGAATCGACCTCGAGCTTGGATGTTTACCTCGATTGGTGGTTGCACGCGGCAGTCGACGGTCGGCTTCGCGCCAAGAGCGCCCGCGACTACAGGGCGCTGCTCGCGCGCTACGTCAGGCCGGAACTGGGTAACGTCAAACTGAGCCGACTCAAACCGCTCGACCTCCAATCGCTGCTGCTAAGCCTCACGAGCCGGGGACTTTCGGCTCGCACGGTTCGCTACACCCATGCGGTTCTGCGTAGCGCCCTCGACCAAGCAAGGCGCTGGAAGCTGCTGGTCGAGAATCCCGCCGCCGACATGCCGCTGCCCCGCGCCGACAAACGCGAGTTCCGTGTCCTTAAGCCAGAAGAAGCGCAGCGCTTTACTTCCTTCTGCCTGCAGGATCCGGCGGGACTCGTTCTTCTAGTGGCCTTGACGACGGGTCTGCGGCCCAGCGAGTATCTCGCGATTCGCGCCGAAGACTTCGATCGGCACCGGGCAACGCTTACGATCACGCGGACGCTCGAACGAGCTAAGGGGATTTGGCGGTTTGCCGAAACCAAGCGGCCGCGCAGCCGGCGGACCGTCTCGGTTCCGGCTGAGGTCGCTCGACTGATCGCGAAGCACATCGACACCGGCGAACTCGGACCAAGCCGGTTGCTTTTCGAGAGTTCGACTCGCGGCCCCATTCATGAGCGGAACCTGGTCCAGCGCTCATTCAAGCCTATGATCGGGCGCGCGGGCATCCCGGACATTCGGCTTTACGATCTGCGGCACACCTTTGCCGTCCTCGCCCTCCGCGAAGGCGTGCCGGCGCGGCTCGTTTCCGAACAACTTGGTCACGCGAGCGTCGCCTTCACGCTCGAAGTGTATGGGCATGTTCTCGAAGAAACGCGCTCGGTCGCAGCCGAGCGGCTCTCAGAACTTCTCTTTTCGCCCGCTCGCGCGAGGAAGCCTGTCGAGCGCGAAACGGCTCAACGCAAGTCGGCATAAAGGATACGCTAGGGGACGACAATGAAGAATACGGAACCGGCGAAATTCATGACCACGAGCGAGTCCTTCCGGAAGCTCCTGCTCGCTCACTTTGAGGGCGACGCGGAGGGTTTCCGCGTGGCGGCTCGCGAATACATCCAGGAAGAGCGCCGCAAGAATCATCACGTGGTGGCGCGCGACCTCGAACGCTTACTCGCCAGCTACAACGGCCTCTCCGTGGTCCGTGGGAACAACGGCTTGAGTCCCTTGCCGAGCGGCTCCCGTGACGTACCAAAGGACAAAGAACGGGACGTCGCTCTCATCGAGATGTTTGAGCCGGCCAGGCGCCTGACGGATCTGGTGCTCGATGAAGCGACTCGCAAAACCCTCGAACGCATCGCAGACGAAAACCGGAAGGCCGATCTGCTCAAGACGTATGGCTCCCGACCGGCGAATCGCATCCTGTTCTGCGGTCCTCCCGGCTGTGGCAAGACTGTCTCTGCTGAGGCGATTGCGGCCGAGCTCTATCTGCCGCTCGCGCTGGTGCGATTCGATGCGGTCGTATCCTCCTACCTAGGCGAAACCGCCGCCAATCTGAGGAAGGTGTTTGATTTTGCTGGCAGCCGCCCGATGGTGGTGTTGTTCGATGAATTCGATGCCATCGGAAAGGATCGAGCCTCGCTCGAAGAACACGGCGAGATTAAGCGGGTCGTCAACTCGTTTCTCCAGATCCTCGACGGATTCCGAAGCGACACGGTTGCGATTGCCGCGACGAACCACCAGGGATTGCTCGACCCGGCGCTTTGGCGCAGGTTCGACGAGATCGTCTTTTTCGATATGCCGTGCGCAGCTGCAATCGAGGAACTGTTGCGCCGAAATCTCCGCCAAATCGGAGTTCATCCAGCCGTGGACTTGCACATTCTGGCTGAGGGGCTTGTGGGGTTATCGCACGCCGACGTCGAACGGATCGCTCGGGACGCGGCAAAGGAGATGCTTCTAACTGAACCGGGGCCAGTGACGCCAATGGCACTTGAACGAAGCAGCGCTCGCCAGCGGAAGCGAACGGCTGTCGCCAACGGCGGTGAAAAGGCCAAACCCGACTCTCGGCGCGTTCGCAGCCGAAAGGATCCCACGAAATAAAGTGCCACACCATCCTGAGGACGAGCGGCATCCGCACTTGCCGTTGGTCCGGGTGGAGGCAAACCCGCCCCGCCGAAAACGTCCCGGATTTGGAGCGCCGAGACCCACGCGCGGGGAGCGTGTCACGTTTGGCGGGGTTCTTCTAAATAAAATCGACGAGATCGAAGCCGAGGCGCGTCGTGCTCCCGCTGTTCAAGGGTTCGCTCCGCATCTCGTTTTCCTCGTCCCTCTGGCGGCGGGCGGGTCGGCCGATGCGGTCGCGGAAAAACTTCGGGATGCTGGGCTCACCGTTGTAAGCATCGAGCCGGACCAAGCGGTTGTCGTTTTTCAGGACGACGCGAATCTGGCGGAGTTCCGCCGTGCGCTCGATCAGTACATGGCTGGTCCGAGAATCATCGCCGCGACCGGAGAACAGGCAAAGACCACGCAGTGGGATGTGTTCGAGTTCATCGAAGCCGATCGGATGCGGAGTTGGTCGCGAGCGGATCGCATCGGGGCGCGGCTAGCCTCCGAGATCGGCGTCAATGGGGAGCGGCTCGACCGGGTACGGATCTACACTCTGGATGTTGAACTCTGGCACCCTGGTCTTGCCGAACTGGCGCGACAAAAGATGGCGGAACTTCAAGCCTTGGTCAACCAGGATCGGGCGGATCGCGAGCGGTTCTCCGATCAATTCGTGGGAGACCTGTTGGCGGTCGCCCGCGTCGGCGTTTCGGGAGCCAAGCTCGAGCAGCTTCTCGATGCCTCGATAGTGGCAGAAGTGGAGCTTCCGGAACAGCCTGTGTTCGATGCAGTCGCAGTCTCGCAAGTCACTCCACGGAATTTTCCTGCCCCACCAGCGCCCCCGGAAGATGGCCCGCGAGTCTGCATCCTGGATAGCGGAATCGTCTCTAATCACCCGCTCCTGGCAGCAAATGTCGGAGGCGAAGAAGCTGTCCTGACCGCTACAAACGACCCGGCAGATACCAATGGACATGGCACACATGTCGGCGGCCTAGCAGTGTTCGGTGACATCCGTGCCTGTTTCAGCAATGGAACGTTTTCGTCTCCGGTTCGGCTCTTCAGCGCACGCGTGTTAAACGACCAGAATCGCTTTGATGACGACCGGCTGATCCATACGCAAATGGAGGCCGCCATCGATCTATTTCGCCGGCGGCCTTACGAGTGTCGGGTTTTCAACCTGTCCCTGGGCTCGCCCGACGTAGTCTTGAATGGGACGAATCGGCGACAGACGCTCTGGGCTGAAGCACTCGATACGCTTGCCCGCAAACATAAAGTATTGATCGTCGTCTCGGCGGGCAACAACACCAATGTTCACGCGAACACACCAGCAGACGCTGAGCAGGTCCTCCAGAATTATCCCCAATACCTCTTCGATGCCGAATCCGGATTGAGTGATCCGGCTACCGCGGCGATCGCACTGACGGTCGGATCGTTATCTCAGTTTGCGGTGCCTGCAATCCGCCTTGGTGTCGGCGCGGATGACTTCGTTCGCGCTGTAGCCGGTGTCGATGAGCCGTCGCCCTTTACCCGCAGCGGTTTCGGAATTAACGGCGCGATCAAACCAGACCTCGTCCACTACGGAGGGAACCTTTTATTCGAAGGCTTCGGTAATCAGGTCCGGCGGATTCGCGCCGAGAACCCGGATGCAGGAACCGGGGTGATGTCTTTCTCTCACGAGCCTCTCGACAGACTGTTTTCATTCCGAGTCGGAACCAGTCAAGCAGCTCCGCCAGTAGCCCGCATTGGCGCGCTGATCTGGAGTCAGCTGAACCCGGCTGTCGAGGGCGACCTGGATCCGAACTTGGTACGGGTCGTTCTGGCCAATTCGGCGTCCGTTCCGGAAGCCGCGTCGAATCGAATTGCGGCGATCAACGATGACGAAGGGATTCTGCGGGTTTGCGGTTATGGCTTGCCCGATGCCGAACTCGCGCTCGAATCTGGAGATCGTCGTGTCACCCTTATCGCCCAGGGCAAGATTTCCATCGATACGCTAATCCTGTATGAGGTGCCGGTCCCAGATGTTCTCCGCAATGCGCCTGGGAAGAAGAGAATCATTGCCTCGCTTGCTTTCGACCCGCCGGTAAGACGTCGACGCGCGGAGTACCTGGGAGTGGAAATGGCTATGAATTTGTTCCGCGGGAAAACACCCGAAGAGGTCGTCGCCGCGTACCGATTCGTCACCCGCGAGGAGCGGCGTACCGCTCCAGGAGCATTGGCGGCTCCCTTTCAATGTGATCTACTGCCCAAGTCGCGTATGGTCGAGACCAGCACCCTGCAGCGGCGCGAGTGGACGTTTACCAGGACAGCCGATAATTACGGGGACACGTACTACCTGATGATCCAGGCGAAAAGGAATTGGGCACCTCCGGAAATCACGGCACAGGACTTCGGTCTGGCTGTCACGCTAACAGCGGCCGCGCCGCAACTCTACAACCAGATCCAACAGCGCGTTCGTGCAAGAGAGCGCGTCCGGCGCCGGGCGTGACAGATGCAGCCAGAAAGGATCCCACCAGGCTGTAGGAAAGTACCAATTGAGCCATGCGTTTCGCAGGAATTGAGCCCACGCACCCAGGCGACTGAGACTCTCAATCAGTAGCACCCTCTTAAATCCCCAGTAAATCTTGATCTCTCCCGCACTTGTGTGCGACCTGTGTGCCCGTTTCGGGCAGAAGGTTTTTTATGGCCCGGAAAGTAGGGCAACTCATTTCGCGCGGTTCGCGCACCCGGCTCGTTCGCATTTCGCTTGGGCGCGCTTCGGAAACGGGAACCCAGAATGGAATTCCTGTGAGGGTCTTGTTTGTCGCTGCGCAAATCTTCGGAGCTGGACGGACATGGCATCGCGCTGCTGACCCCGAGAGGTCCACGCAATGCCGTTGAGCGACAGGACGGTCGTGCTCTCAGCGTGTTTATCAGTCGTCAAACCGCCTGCGAGAGGCGCTCTGGCACTCGGGAGGCTTTCTTCGCTGCCGGCGTTAAGGAGGTCATCGAAGCCCGCTGGACGGTAGACGACGCCGCGACTCTGGATCAAGGGCGAGTATCTGCCCTACGCGAGCCGCTATTTTGGGCTATGTTCGCCTCACTGGCATCGGTCTAAAATACGCGTCTGGTCGCGGCGAAGCATCAAGCCCACTATGCCCGCGGCGATAAGACCCGTATCTCCATATAGCGATACCCAACGGATGGGCGTCCGATCGCGGATGTCGCGATTCAAAGCGCCAGCAGGATCGCGCGGGCCGGCAGGGCCGTGGCACGCTGAAGGGCAAGGGCGTAAAGCTGAACCTGGGTCCGATAGCGAGGCTCGGCCCGGCCGGTCTTGTAGTCGATCACGGTCCAGGATTTGCCGTCGGACCATGCTAAGTCGATCAGGCCCTCTGCGATTTCTCCGCTGGCGAGGGTTACGGAAACCGGATACTCGCGGTGCACCGCGACGGGCCGCGACGGGTTGAGGAGAGGGTGCTGCATCGCTGCGCGCGCGACGGCGATGGCCGCCGTGATTTCGCGCTCGGTGGCGCCGATGCGGCGGCCGTGCAGTTCAGCGATCCGGTCCGTCGCGGCTGCATCCCCGGTTTCAAGGAGGGCGTGCACGAGCTTACCGAAATTTCGCGTGGCGGGGCGATCTCCCGCGTAATCGATCGTGATCACCTCAAACGGAATCTGGTCCGCTTCCGGCGTGAGGCGTGCGGCGCTGGCCAGAACCGTCCTGACCGTGGGCGCGCTGGCGACGGCAATCAGGGCCGTCCGCCTGTCTTGCCATTCATTCCACGCGGCAAAGCCGGCCTGCCTCTGGGATTCCGTGCCATTCAGCATCTCGCCGCGATGCAGCCCCAGCCGGGCCTCGCCGGCGGGCGGCAGAAGCCGGGGGTCGAACCAGAAAACGGGATTGCCGGCGGTGGTCCTGTGCAGGCCGGGAGAAACCGATACGGCGTCTTCGTGTTCTTGCGGAAAATCGAACACCGTGGTCCGGCCGATTGTTGTCAGGTGGCGATAGGTTTCCGGCGCGGTCCACCGGTTTCTGTCGGGATACAAAGCGCCGTAAAGCGGCGTGAGCCAGCTGTCTTCCCACGGCTCCATGCCGGAAGCGCTGACGACAAGCAGGTCCTTTGCGCGCGTGGCCGCAACATAGCCAAGCCGCACCGCTTCGGCGCTATCCTCCGCCTCTTCGATGGCCATGTTTTCGCGCAATTCCCAGGGAGCCCAGTTGCACAGCTTCTGCGCGCACAGCCGCGCTTCGGAATTGACGTGACGATCGCATCCGCCACGCCGGGTAGCGGAACTGGTCATGTCGGCCAGAATCACGATGGGGAATTCAAGTCCCTTGGCCTTGTGAACCGTCATCAACTGCACTCCGCCGGCCTGCTGCTCCAGCACCGCGGCCTCGGACTGCTCGCCGGTATCGTACTCGCTCTCCAGAAAATCGACGAACGAGTGGAAAGAGCCCGGACGCCCGGCTTCAAACCCCCGGGCGAGGTCGCAGAGGCGGTAGACATTGGCTAGGCGGCGCTCGCCGCCGGAATGAAAGGCCAGCCCGATATGTGCGCGGGCGGCATCGAGAAGGCGTCGTATTGTTTCGGCGGGCGGCCTGAAGTTGCGGCCGCGATGAAGTTTCTTCAGCAGCGCAAGCACTTCGGTGATGGGCGCGAAGTCAGGGTCCAGATCGGCGGGAGCTTTGAAAAAAGGCGTGAACCGCCCGTGCCGCTCATGAAACTTGAAGAGGTCCGCGTCGGGGATAAAGAACAGCGCGCCCCTGAGCACGGCATAAACGCTGAGTTCGTCGTCCGGCCATTCGATGGCGCGCAGCGCCGCCCGTATGGTGCCGATCTCTTCGCGGCGGTGAAAGGACTTCGATCCGACCAGCACGTGTTCGATATTGCGGGCCTCCAGGGCGCGAACATACCTCTGGGTCAGGTCCTCGTCGTAATTGACCGTCTTGCGGAACAGGATGCAGATGTCGTCGACGCGAATGCTGCGGCGCGTGTTGTCGCGCTCTTCGCGCACTGTCCAGCCGCTGCTGCGTAGCAACCATTCGACAAAGGCAGCCGTCGTTTCGGGGGCATGTTGCGCGGCGACCCTCGGGGACCTGTTTCGCGTGCCGTGCAGGTACGGCATGGGGAGGGCGATGACCGCGGGCTGCGTTTCGGGCGAGGGCGCCCCACCCGTCAGCGGCAAGGCGTCGGGCATGCCGGCAAAGGCCGCGTTGACAAATTCATGCAGCGCCACCGTGGAGCGCCGTCCCTCCTGCAAATACCTTGGTTCGAGGCCGCCAGCAAGTAGCTCCGTGCGGATGCGGCGGTACTGGCGGGCGTCGGCGCGGCGGAATCGATAAATGGATTGCTTCGGGTCGCCGACGACGAAGAGCTTGCCCGTCTTCGTTGCAGCGTCCGCCTTGGTTTGGCTGGAGAGCGAGAGCAGAATCTCGGCCTGGAGAGGATCGGTGTCCTGAAACTCGTCAATGAAAATGCAATCATAGCGGGCCTGAAGATCGCGCCGCGCCTCATCGTGACGCAGCAGGTCGCGCGCGCAGATCAGCAGGTCCTGGAAATCGAGGCTGCCGGCTCGCCTCTTGGCGTGCTGGTAATGTTCGATCACCCGCCACAGCTCTTCGCGCAAACGCGCGGCAAGGTCGGCATCGGCGTCGATGCGAAAGGCCTCGATGGCGTCGTTCAAGTCGCGCCATCCGGTGACGACCTGGTTGCGCTGAATCCCGCCGCCCCAGTCGCCGTAGCCCTGGTTGGTCTCGAAATACTTGACGCGGAATTTCAGGGAAAGAAGCTCGTTCTCGACTTCGTCCGGGTTCGACGCGTCGGCTTCCCTGGCGATGCGGATGCGCTGGCGCGACTCCTGCACCGGCTTCAGACAGCGCGCCAGCGCATCTGTAGGGCGCCGTGCCATGCGCAGCAAAGCGTCCAACTTCTTGAGACGCTCGAACAAAGCGAGCATGCCGGCGAGGCGGTCGATATCGCGGATCTGCCACGCCGCATCATGGTCGCGCCACTCGGCGAGGTCCCACGCCGCCTCGCGGAGCTTCTCTATCGGACCTTCGGCGGACCGCTCCTCGCTCCAGGCGAGCCGTGCGAGCGCCCGACGCAGCACGGGGGCGGGCTCGTTGAGGCGCGCCGCGAGCCATTCGCGAAAAACGCCGTCGAACAACGCGCGCGCGTTCGGATCATCGAGTTCACGGAAATCGGGATCGACGCAGGCCTCCACGGGCCGTTGACGCAATAAGTGCGCGCAGAAGGAATGTATGGTGCCGATGAAGGCGCGGTCGAGAGTCCGCAGCGCCTGCCCCTGGTTCTTACGCCGCTCCAGCTCCTGGCGCACGCGCACCTTCATGGACCCGGCGGCAGCGTGAGTGAATGTGACGGCGGCGATCCGGTCGACGGGCACGCCGCTCTCGATCGCCGACGCGATCTCGGTGACGAGGTTATGCGTCTTGCCAGTGCCGGCCGATGCTTCGACGAAGCAGCCGCGCGCGTCTTCTCTTGGCTGCATTAAGGCCGCCCCCGGAGTTCCACAATCTTGCGCAGGGGAGCCTGTTTCTTGCGTGTAATGCGCTCCTCTTCGTAGGGGCCGCAGATCGGAACGAACTCGCAGTAGGCGCAGCCATCCTTGCGCGGCGCGGCCGGAAACGCGCCATTGCGAAGGGCATTGTCGATCTGGTGCAAAACAGCTTCGGCGCTTTCACGCGTGTCCTCTGTCAGGCGAATGGGGAATTCAACATAGTTGCCCCGGACGGTGGAATAGAAAAGGCGCGCCTCGGTGACGGGCTGCTGCAAAGCCTCCGTGACCGCCACTGCGTATAGGGCGGGCTGCAGCGATTCGCCGCCGCCGACCTGGGTCGGAACGCGTTCGGGCGGCGTGCCGGTCTTGTGATCCGTGACGCGAAGATGACCGATGACATGCTGCTCGATCAGATCGATGCGGCCCTGCAGGAGCAGACCGCCGAACACCGGAACATCGTGAAAGCCATACTCAAAGTGAATGGGCGTCCATTCGTTTTCGTGGGCGGCGACATGGCGCAACCACGCGCGCAGATCGCCCCGGATACGTTCCATGTCGGTCTGCCAGACCACGGGAATGGCGGGCATGTAGCGTTCCATGAATTCGGTTTCGACCTCCCGAAGGATTGCCTCCAGTCTGATCAGGGCAGGCTCGATGTCGCGGACCGGAAGCAGGCCGTCCGCCTGCAGGGCCGCGTAGAAACGCGACTGGACAGCATGGTACAACTCGCCGCGAATGCCGGGCGCCATACGCTGAATGGAGGCGGGTTGCTCCGGCGCGCGCAGACCGAGGATGGATTGCAGGTGGAAGCGGTAAGGGCAGCGGGCATATTGCTCCAGGCGCGTCGGCGGGTAGGATCGCTGCGAAAGCGCGTAGCTCTTTTCGAGTGCCAGGCCGACATGAACATCGGCATCCAGCAGCCCGTCGGCCCACGTCCACGCCGATTCCCACCGAAGCCCGCGCGCTTCGAGGGAACGGTAGACATGCGGATTGGCGAGCTTCAGCCATGACGCTTCGCCCGGTCGCGGCTGCTCCCAGTGCGGCCGCAGGAAAGCGAGATCATACTCGGCGGCGTCGATGGCATCGCCGGGATCATGCGGCGCGGGCCAACCGAGACGCGCTTCGCTGAGGCCGCGCGCCTCTCTGGCGAAGGCCTGGACGTCAAGCTCGCCCGATCCGGCGGATTCAGCAACCTCAAACGCATAGAAGGAGGCTACGCGCTCGCGGCCGGTGGCAAGATCGATGCGCGACCAGGAACAGGTGATTTGTTGCGTCGCGGCTGCGACCGCAGAGCGCAGCAGCAGCGCATCGTCTTCGCTTGTCGCCATGCCGAGCGGCAGGCGTTGCGAATCTAGCAACAGCGGGTCTTCGCGAACCGGTTTGGGCAGGACGCCCTCATTCAGGCCGGGGACAAAGACCGCGGGGAAGCGCATGCCGGACGACTCCGCCAGCGATGCGATGAATACGGCGCCGTAGCGGGATGTTTCCTCTTCGTCGCGGCGGCTGGACAGTTCGGGTTCGAGCGTTGCCAATACATCCGCAAGCGATACGATGCCGGCGCCTCTCATCGGCTGAAGCTCGTCGAGAATGGCGTGTACGGCGTCAGGCCGTTCGAGCGTGAGCAGCGCCAGTTCACCGAGAGCATCAAGCCACCGCTCCCAGTCGGCGTTGCCCGGCAGCGAAGCGAGTTTGTGGATGACCGGAAGCGCGAAATCGCGCAAGCTTTTGAGAGCGTCACGCTCTCCGGCGTGTTCATCGTTCAACTCGTTTTCATAAGCCTGCAAGCGGCGCTCCCAGCGGGCGAGGCCGCTGATCACGCTGGCCTTTGAGAGGATGCGCTCCCACCGCGAGGTCGGGCGCGATACCCCTTCCTCGGCCGGCATCCGCCCGAACGACAGATATTCGGCGAATCGCGCGGCGCTCAGATCCTCGGCGGCGCAGTGCAGTAGTGCCAGGAAGGCGCGCCCGCTGATCTCCGGACGCCGCACGCCCCGGCTGTACCAGGCGGGAATGCCGGCCCGCGCGAAAGCCTCTTCGAGGAGCGGCTGATGGCGCTCGGCGCTGCGCACGAAGACGGCCATCTCATCGAAGCGCATGCCGCCGGAAGCAAGCCGGAGAATACGGCGCGCGATTTCAACGCACTCAAGGGCCTCGCCGGAGGCGGAGAAAATCTGAACTGAATTGTCCGGATCGCGCCGCGGGGCGGATTCGCCGGTCAGCACGTATCGTTGCAGCGAATCGAGCCGCGAGGATGCCGGGGCTGGTTCCGGTATGAGATTCAATTCCAGCCATTCGGGAGAAGCGGATTTAAGGGCCTCGACGATCCGCCGCTCAAGGCGCGTGCGCAGACGCAAATCGACGAGCAAGAGATTGTTCGGCTCGATGCATTCGAGGGCAAGGGCGCAGCGCGCGGCGTGGTCGGCAAAGCCGTGCTCGCGCAGCGTCTCTTCATAGGCCGTCAGCAGCAGGGCGAGATCGGGACCGGACCGGCCGGCGGAGCGCAGTGCCTCGACAGAAGTACCGTCGAGTCGCAGGTCTTCGAGGGTGCGGGCGAGGGCGCGCGCAAATCCTGGAAACGCTGAGACGGGAGCCAGGTAGGTGAGCTTGGCGCGGGACCGCGCCGTAATCTCCACCGCGATCGCCTCCCGCGCGACGCGGCGCACGGGTGCCAGGCCGCGCTTCAACAGCGGTACGGTGCTGATCGCGAGCACGAGATCGCGCAGCGAGTGGCGGTAGACGCCGGCAAAGGCGCTGCCGGGGGAGGCGCCCACCACCCTGGCCAGATCGTCGGCGGCTTCGCGCGTCGAGCTGAGTACGAGCACCGGCGAATGACTGCGGAGAAAATCCGCGCCGCGCTCCAACAGCACGTGACTGGAATGCGCTGCGAACTGCACGGGCCCTTTCGGCAGGGCGCGCAAGGCGAAACAAGATACCGTCCGTTATCGCGTCACCACGCCATGATTAGACTGGGTTGCAAGCACATTGTTCCACATCTCGGCTCTTCGCTACGCCAAGGGCGTAACTAAATGGGGCGTCCATCCCTGACCGGCTTTGCGCCTCGCCAGTTTTCGGATCGGCCGATTTGAACGCAAAGCGGAACCACGCGCGGTCGTCCTGGAGCGTATGAGGGAACACAGCGATCCGCATAGCCGCGGCCGACCTTTCGCGCATACGAAACGGTTGAGCTCGAGCGATTCACGGTTGATCCGCTTATGGGAATTCTTGACCGCCTCGGTTCGCGTATTGAGTTTAAGGTGCGCGTGTGACGCCAAAAGCCGATTAACAGGTTCAGCTGGACGCTGCGCCGACGCTGCGCCGATGCCCTTGTAAGGCGACCTTCAATTGACATAAGCTAACACCGTCCAAGTCCAGCAAGACACCGGCTTTTGTAGAAATCCGCTAAACTTAGCGATTTGGTGAGATTTGCGTTGTCAGGCCCGCATTTGGTGCATTGTGCGGGGGAAAGAGTTTCCGGGGAAGTGCCGAACATTTGGCAAGAGCATGGAAAACGAAGCCATCAGAGAACCGGTCGAACCGCCCGCCCCAGGCATCAGCCCGGATTTCCTCACCGGAAGCACAGAACTCGGCCTTGATCGCATCAGGACGAGGCTGCTCGACCTCACCAACCGGAACAAGCTTCTCAATTTCAGGCATTCCAACGCATCATCGCTGCGGGTCGTAGAAGCCTCCATGGACGGCGCATTCCAGCGCCTGCGCGACAACGAGAAGGTCGCTTTCGCGCCCGTGCCAGAGCCGGACTATGAAATCGATGACGAAGCGCCAAACGCCAAGCGGCATTGGCGCCCGGAGCGCGGGCGTCCCGACGCCGCTCCGATGCCGGGCCTTCTGGAGCAATTGGGCGATAAGGACGGCCAGCAGCAGCAAACGTCACGCAAAGGAAAACCGACCGCGAAGGATCATGCGGAGACGCTCGGCTGGAATACCTCCTACGATATCGATGATGAGGCCGAGGAAGACGCCGTATTTCGCGTCCTCCACTTCCACGAGCAGCTCGACACCGTGAGCCGGAAGATTGCGACGGCGGCGAATACGGCTATTGAGGAATCCGGAACGAACATGCTGTACCTCGTTTTCGGGTTCCTTGAATGGTATGAGTCGGATGACTCGAAGCTTCCGAGGCTCGCGCCCCTTATCACGCTGCCCGTCAGCATCGAGCGAAGCGGCGGCAAGGGGAAGTCCGTCGAGGTAGTTATCGAGTACACCGGCGAAGATCTTGAGACAAATCTTTCGCTGGCGGAGAAGATGCGCCGCGACTTCGGGCTTGAAATCCCCGTGTTTGACGAGGACGATACGCCGGGTAGCTATTTCGCGAAATTCGACGAAATCCTGGAGATCAAGAAACGGTGGTCCATACGGTCGCACATGAGCCTCGCCCTGCTGAGCTTCGGCAAGCTACTCATGTACCGCGACCTCGACCCGAAGAATTGGCCGGTGGGTGAAAGCATCGCCAAGCACGACCTCGTGCGCGAACTGTTCGAAGGGACAAAAAGCACGGAGGTTGAGCGCGGCGAGGAATACGCGATTGACGCGCCCGAGCTGAAGGAAATCGTCCCTCACCTAATCCGGGATGCCGACAGCTCCCAGCACAGCGCGCTGATACATGCGTTGCGCGGCCAGAACCTTGTCATCGAGGGGCCACCCGGAACTGGCAAGTCGCAGACGATCACGAACCTCATCGCGGCGGTACTCGCGAAGGGGAAGAATGTCCTGTTCGTCGCGGAAAAGCTCGCGGCTCTTGAAGTCGTGCGCAGCCGCATGGACGACGCGGGTCTCGGCGTATTCTGTCTTGAAGTTCATAGCCACAAGACGAAGAAAGGCGCACTGCTGAACGACCTCGCGCAACGCTGCAAGGCGCGCGGCAGTTTCAGGGACCCGCAGGACCTGGACCGCCAACTTGCGGTCGTCGAAGATAAGAAACGCCTCCTGTCGCGGTACGCTGCGCTCGTCAACACGGCGGTCGAGCCCTTCAAGGAGACGGTGTTTAATATTCTCTGGGCGCGCGACCGCTGCGGCCAGGAGATTGCGGCGCACCGGGAACGCCTGGGCCAAGTCATCCTGCCCGTCGTCGTGAAGTATACCCAAGTCCAATTCACGCAGGCGGAGCAGTTTGTCGCCGTGTATGCGCAGCATCTGGCGGAAATCCTCGCGCCCGGCAAGGCGGTCGAAGCGCATCCTTGGGCCTGGGTCGAAAAGCCTCTGGTCTTCGAAGAGGAAGAACGGCTCCAGACGCACCTCGATGAATTCATGGAAATCGTCGTGCGTGCCGAGGAACTCTGCCAGCACCTCAGCGACAAGACGGGCCTCATATTGTCTCGAACGGCGCGAGGTCTTGAGCACGCGTCAGTGACGTTGGCCGCGCTTCCGGCTTCGGCCGATGCGGTTGTCGAAACCCTGCTGGAGCCCTGTCAATCGCCGGGAAATCGCCGGAAGCTCGGCGAGTTCATCGGCTACGTTAGGACATTCCGACGCGGATTTGAGGATTTGTCGGTATCCGCGGGCGATGTGAACGCGATCCTCGACGATCAAGCGGCAGATAAACTCTCCGGCGCCCTGGAAACTCTCGGCCGATGGGGGCTGGATGGTCAATCCGTCGCGGAACTGAGGAATCTCGCGAGCGTGAACGCCGAGACAGCAAAACTGCTTGGCGAGGCCCACGCGTCGTTTCGCGTGCTGCTCACCGTCATTGGCTGTGAGGCTCCCGCTTCATTGTCGAGTGCAGGTCTCTTGCTGGAGACCGTGCGGATTGTGGAAAGCGCTCCGTTCGAACGCCTTCACCTCCGCCACGCTTCCTTCGAAAACGAGAACACGAAGAGAGTGGTCGAAAACGCCGTCGCCGAGGCGAAAGCGCTCAAAGAGAGCGAGAAGTTGCTCGCGGAGGAATTCGACCTCACGCTCGGCGCGGGCGCTCATACCGCGCCTGAATTGCTGGAATGCTCCGATGCTTTGGAAAGATCCTCGTTGTGGGGCCGCCTGTTCGGCGGCGACTACAGGAAGGCGGTTAAGACCTACCGTCGCCTCGCGAGGAACGGCAAAGGCGCGGCGCGCACCCATATGAGCGGCCGGCTTCGACGCGTCGCGGAATACACGCAGTCCCGAAGCCAATTCGAAAACCATGCGGCCTATCGTGACACGCTCGGTCCCAATTTCCACGGCGTCCAGAGCGAATGGGACGACATGCAGCACTTGGTTCTTTGGTACGAGAAGACGTTCGTGCTGCTGCCTGAGCACCAGACCCAGTCGGAAACCTTCCGCCGCCTTCTTTTTTCGGCTCGGACGGAGCGATTGAAGGCCATTAAGGCAAACGTAGGTTCTGTGCAGGAACATCGCGAAGCCCTCGAAAAAATCGTCGGCCGCGTTACGGACTGGACACGCGCCGTCCCCAGCCAGCGCGCGGTGCTTGTCGCCGGCTCGTTCGATGAGATCGCCGTTTCCCTTGAACGCTTCGGCCGCGAAGTACGGACGGTTCTGGAAGTCATGGACACGTCCCGGATCAAGGAGACGGTTACGCTCCGTGAGCTTCCCGGCGTTGTTTCGCGCGCGGGCGAGTGCCGTCAGGCTATGGCGGCTGTTCAGGCCGACAGGGACCTGCCGGCCATACTCGGCGACGCGTACAGGGGGGTTACAACGGACATCGAACCCATCGAGCAGACCGTGCAGTTTGCCGCGTCTATCGCTTCAGGCATGCTGCCGCAGAAGGGCGTCGAGTGGCTCCTGAGCCGCGAGCACGGGCCGCGCCTCTCGGAATTGCGCACGTGGCTCAAGGGCGCCAATGCAAGCGGCGAGAAACTCCGCCGCGCACTTGACGGCCTCGCCGAAACCTCGGGCTCGGAAGCCTGGCGTGAGGGCGTCGAGAACTCGTGGGGAAGCTTACGGGCGCGCGCGGAACATGCCGTCGCTTACCGTGAGGACCTCAGCCGCTGGAATCATTTCCTCCGCCTCCGCATCCAGAGCCGCGAACAGGGTCTCGACAAGCTCACGCTGCTCGGGGATACGCGGGTTCTGGGGACTTCCGAACTCGGCCCCGCCTTCCGCTTCGCTTTCTACAACACGGTCGCGCGGAGCATATTCACCGAGCAGCCCGAACTCTCCCATGTCACCGGCGTGACCCAGGAGCAGGTACGGCAGCAATTCGCCGCCGCCGACCGCGAAGCCATCCGGCTTTACAGCGAGCGTGTCGCGGCCCTGATCGACCGTCGATACGTCCCGGACGGCGAACGAAGCGGTCCTGTCAGGGACTGGACGGAGATGTCGCTCATCGTCAAGGAAATCAACAAGCAGAAGCGCCATATTCCCCTTCGCCAGTTGTTCCAGCGGGCGCCGCGGGCTCTGCTGGCGCTGAAGCCTTGCTTCATGATGGGACCGTTATCCGTTGCACAATATCTCGCGCCCGGAAAAATGAAGTTCGATCTCGTCGTCATGGACGAGGCCTCGCAGCTCAAGCCCGAGGATGCCATCGGCTCGCTGGCGCGCGGCGGCAAGGTCGTCATCGTCGGCGATCCGAAGCAGCTTCCGCCGACGAATTTCTTCCAGCGGGTGTCGATGGACGCGGAGGACGACGACGATGCCGAGAACCGGGCCGTGGTCGAAGAAGGCGAAAGCATTCTTGACGTAGCCAGCACGCTGTTCCAGCCGGTTCGCCGGCTGCGCTGGCATTATCGTTCACAACACCACAGCCTGATCGCGTTCTCGAACCAGCAGTTCTATCAAGGTGACCTTATTATCTTCCCGTCGGCGTATCACAAGAACGACGGGTTGGGCGTTAAATACCGTTCCGTTCCTGACGGGATCTGCGAGAACAGCCGCAATCCTCGCGAGGCCGCGGTGGTCGTCGAGGCCGTCTTGGAGCACATGCGGCGACATCCCGCGCAATCGCTGGGCGTCGTCACGCTCAATTTTGAGCAACGGGAGTTGATCGAGGAGTTGCTGGACAAGCGTCTCCGCGACGACCCCGACGCCATCGCGTTCCAGGAGCGCATGAGCAGCGGGCAAGAAACGTTGTTCGTCAAGAACCTTGAAAACGTCCAGGGCGACGAACGGGATGTCATATTCATTTCCACGACCTACGGTCCCGACGCGCAAGGAAATCAGTACAACCGCTTCGGTCCCATCACCCACGCGAACGGCCATCGGCGGCTGAACGTCCTTTTCACGCGTTCGAAGATGCGCACCGAAGTGTTCAGCAGCCTCGACCCGGATAAGATCCACACGGCTGCGAACAGCCCGTGGGGCGTCAGGGCGCTGAAGGAATACCTGATCTATGCCCGCAGCGGCTTCCTGCAACAGGCGGATGACGGGCTCTCGCAAGAGACCAATGATTTCGAGCGCGCGGTCGGCGCCGTCCTGAAGGAAAAGGGCTACGATGTCGTTCCCCAAGTGGGCGTGGCGGGTTTCTTCATCGACCTTGCCGTGAAGCATCCCGCGAAGGGCGGCACCTATCTTCTCGGCATCGAGTGCGACGGCGCGAGTTACCATTCCGGCCGTTCGGCCCGCGACCGAGACCGCCTGCGGCAGGAAATCCTGGAGAAGCTCGGCTGGAAAATCCATCACGTCTGGTCGACCGATTGGTTCAAGAGCCGTGAGAACGAAATCAAGCGTCTCGTGGGACGCATTGAATCTCTGCTGCAGGCCGATCCTGCCTATCGCGAGATGCAGGAAAAGGCCGCCCGCAGAAATTCACTCCGGCAACGCTTGACGGAACTGCGCGAGGAAATAAGGTCGGCATTCCCGGATGCGCCTCACGAACGCTGCCTGCTTCGCGATGACGTATTGGAAGAGTTTATTCAGAAACGCCCCAAGAATCGTGACGATTGGTTCCGGATGATCGCCGAACAGATGCGAACTAGTATTGACTCCAAGCAAGTGGGCCGCTATCTCAACCGCATATTTGAGATCATTTTAGACTGCGCATAAACACCAAGCATGCCACTCACCGTTGTGCTGAGTCACGTGAATTCCGGCAAGTCGAAGAGAAGCCAGCACAAAAGAACCGCCGCGCCATCTTCGGACCCGGCGGCGAAAACAGCGGGCATGCGGCCCTGGCGCTTGATGATCATTGCTCTGATTCCACCTACGATAATGAAGGGCTGGGACGAACTGGAAGACGGAGGCGCGTAGTGGTGCTGCGGGTGTTTGCCGAACTATCCAGCATTCGAAGGCAGGCTGGATCTTGACGACGCGAAGGAAAAACGTAGCCGCCGTGTGGTCAAACTTCAGGGGTTCGTCCTAAAGGCTTTGGACGGCGTTCGGAATTCGCAACTGCTGGCCACTGAAGCTCTGGATGCCAAGTGCAACACGCCAAACTCCGGAACTGTGACCGAACATCCACACCATCAGTGGCAGGCCGTCGGGTACGGAGAGAGTTAAAACGAAAACAACGCACGTGGTGACGTGATCAGTGTTTCTTGCCGCGTCGTTTGTAGTCCCCTTTGTCCGGGGCGCTCGGGCTCTGCGACGGCTCAGTGAGAATTCGTTTGACACGCTCAACCGCTCGCTCCAAATCCTGAATCGCGTAGTGTCGGTCAGCCGAAAGAAGGCCCGCGCCCGGCTCCGCGAACGAGGAGTTCAATGGCAGCTCAGCCTGGCGGGCACTGCCGGACACTCCTCTCGATGGTGTCGAGACGGCTTCCGTTGCTGTGACGGGCCATTTCATGTACGCGGGCACGCCGGGGAGTAGTTCGACCGCGATGTGGTTCTGGCTGGCCGTTCTGAACTCCAAGGGTTCCTCGCGATCAAGGTGCACCTCAAGCTCTCTCACGGCGATATCGTATTTTGGGCGTGAAAGTATCGGGTCGTAGGCTAGGAGATCGCGGATGAGACGTCGTCCGAGGCAGTTTCCTACCTGCTGAACTTCGGAGTCGGGGTGGAGTCCGGCGCACAATCCGTACCAGATCAAGGCTGTCGGATATTGGTTGAGGTACGGTAGCAGCAGGTCAACGTGCTCGAAGCTGCCGGGGCTGATTTGGTCCGCGAGGAGGCCTGCGAGGAATGACGAGGTCAGCACGTCCAATCGATTCGGGCCTTTGAGGATTCGTTCAAAGGCTCGGACGCGTTGCTCGCGTGGGCCACGTAACTCGGCTAACAGTTGATTGGGAAGCACTCCGGCGTCTGCGAGCAAACCCCAACTCTGCGTCACTTCTCGCTCAGACTGTAGCTCCCTGCAGGTTTCCCAGATGAATGGTGGGATGTCGCCGGGGTGGTTGGCAGTTTTCGTATCACTCGCGAGGCCTGACAGGACCTTGAGTGTGGTGGACAGGAGTTCGTCGCTCAACTTGCGGGCGGGCTGCCGCGTTAATTTCCTAGCTAGTCCGAACGATGCGGCGATGGGATCATCGCCGTCGGGCGCGTAGCCGAGCGCGAGGGCGCGAGCGAATGAGTAGGAGTACGTGCTTTCGCAAGGCAGGAGGGAGAGCGCCGAGAGTGATCGCTGTGGTCCAGCGAGGGTGAGGGCCTCGGCGATGATGAGCCCCGCGACCGCGTTCTCGAACGCGCCAAGACTGGGCTCCTTTGGCTCGATAGCATGCTGCAGGTATTGCGGGTCGATGATCCTGATGAATGCGGTGAACGGTCGGTACCCGCCTGCCACGGTCGTGATCCACGCGAGGAATTCCCGCATTTGCTTCGGTTGGACGACGATCGCATCCGGGAGATAGTCACCTGACTGGGGAGCGGGTTTGGGTTCGCTCGCCCACAGAAGGAGGAGCTCGTCGCTTGAGTGAACGAGGTCCCGCTTGGGGTCGACGAACCCGGTCAGGTGCGGCGGCGGCGACTGTCGACTGAAAATGTCGAGGAGGAGTTTTCGGTCTGCTGGAAGAGCCCACATGTTAGTCTTCGCCCTCCTCATCATCCGCTTCGAGCAGCGCGTCGATGCCGACAAGCGGAGTATCAGGGTTGAGCTTCGAGAGCGCTCCTTCAAGGTACGACGGCAGGTCGGCACTATGGTAGATGCAGAGTGATGTCTTGGCGCGGGTCACGCCCATGAACGTGAGCTCGCGCTGCAGTGGGAACTTCTTCAGTCCCTCCGCTGCCAAGATGTGAAACGCCCGGAACTCCAGCCCCTTGGCGCTGTGGAGTTTGGATACGCAGACGCTCTTATCGGGGTCGAATGCTTCGTACCCATCATCGGAGGTCTGCACGATGAGCTGGTCTGCGAACTCGGAATTCCGTAGCCGATCGACAACGGGCACGAGGTCCTCGCCTCGCGGGCAGGCGATGCCGATGAGTTCACCGGGGTAGGCTTTGATTTGGGTATCGAGGCGTTCGATGAGCTCGTCGCACTGTTCGTCTAGCGTGTTGAACGGAAGGCGCTCGACGGTGGACTCTAGTTTGGCTTCGGGATACTTGGAGGTCTCGAGCAGCGTCGGCTCGCCCGTGACCTCCTTCGCCAATCCATCCGCGACGATACAGATCTTGTGGCCATTCCGGTAGTGAAAGGGAAGTTTCACCGTGTTGATTTCTTTCTCAAGCTTCTTGATGGAGTCCTGGCCTTTGTAGATCTTCTGCCGGGAGTCGGCTACTCCGAAGAAGCGCTCGCCCAAAGTGCGCAGTATCGCGATCTCTCCGGGGAGGAAGTCCTGAGCCTCGTCAACGAGCACGCAGGAGTGCTCCTGGTGGATGCGACCGGCGTCGATCTGATCCTGCAGCGCGTCGACGAGGACTTCTCTGGACGCGTCGAAGCCCGACGGTAACGTGACCGGAGCGCCTACGCGGTAGAGCAATTCGGTCCCGAGCTTCCGAAACGTGACGATTTTGCCGGCCGGAATGCCGTAGTTATGCGCACCAGACCGAATGAACTCCTGCAGGGTGCGCGTGTGGACAACAACGACGATGTTCGGGATGTTGGAGCCGATCAGCTGCTTGCCCCTCAGGAGGAGCAGGTTCGTCTTCCCGGAGCCGGGCGGACCCTTCACCAGATGATCGTCACTAGTGGAGAGCGTGAAGACGTTTTTCTGGTGCGGGTCGAGTTGTCCTTGCTTCACCCACCACGTGTCAGTCATCGTTTATCTTCCTAGCACTCGGCAGCGGGATGCCATGTATCGTACGTACGCGGTGATGCGGTCGATCCAAAAGAGTGCTTCTTCGAGATTGATGTCCGTCCCGGTCGGCTGTCCGTGGCGAATGTCCGGGTGGTGCTTGTGCAGCAGGCCCCACACGGAGGGGCCGTCCTTGACGATTTGGTCGTAGCCCCAGACCTTCTCATCGCGGAGTTTCTTGGAGGCTGCGTCGATATCGCTGTCTTTCCCGAGCTTCTTGATCATCGCTTCCATCGCGGACATCGCGTCGCGTACGGCGTCCTTGCGGGAGCGCGAGTTTGTAGGATTGAGCAGGTGGTTCTTCGCCTGCTCCAGGTGACCGAGTGCTTCCTTTGAAATATCGGCGACGGCTTTGGCTGCGGCCTGGAGCGATGCTACGCCTGCCGCTGCTTCAGCGCGGGATTCCCAGAGGAGGCGGTCGGAATCATCGATGGTCCGCACCGTGTAGCCCATGTTCGCGGCGAGTAAAATGTTGTTGATACTGCCGATGAGTTTCTCCTGTGTACCGGGATGAGCCTTGTACAGGCGGTGGAACGCGTTGAGCGTCGCGTCCATGAACTTGTCAAAGCTTCCTTCCTCCAGGATGCGAAACGCAGCGCGGATCTCCGTCTTGAGCGGCCCGACGTCCCAGTTGCCGGTGGGCTTCTTACCCGCCATCGTCAGGAGATCGTCGGTGACCTTCCGCATGATCGTCGCCGTCGAGGACTCCGCCTCCAGGCCACAAGCCGACACAAGTAATTCGGCTAGAGAACCCGACAGGTTGGCAGGCACACTCTTCCGGTAGCAATCCCCATCGTGGAACTGCGCGTAGTCCTTGAACTGCTGTGCGAACTGTCCCATCTGGAATTCACTGGCGAATGCGGTTGATCATGTATTATGTCATTTCCACTGAATTGTTTGCTTTACAAGGAGATGCAGTTGCCTCCCGAGCGGCAATTCGATTCGAGTCTTGCGCGGCTATGAGCATCGATTACTGGATTGATCGGCTGGAAGACCCGTTCGAGATGTTCGCACTCGTGCACGTGCTGAGGTCATTGGGAGCGCTCGCGGACGAATCAGAGTCCAGTCGCGCTGAGCGCGCCGGGTGGTGGGGCGTCTCGCCCAAATACTATTCCGTGGAAGACGAGCACGATATCGAGGTTGTCGAGCACCTCATCGGGTCAGCGTTCGTGCTCGCACAAACCTCCATTACGCAGGCAGTCTCCGTTCTCAAAAGGATGCGTGAGGACGCTGGGTGTCCGGTCTGGATTCCGAAGGACAAAGCAGCGGTGTTATCGACAGCCGCACCCATCCACGCTGAGCTCGGAGTCAGTCAAATCACCATCATCAATACTGCCGCCGATTACTATAAACACCGAGTGGAGTGGAAAGAAGAGGACTGGGCCGGACCGACGCTCAAGAACAAGACGATTGTCAACGCCGTGGCGCTCGGGCTCGGCCCGAAGGGCTACCACAACATGGTCCAAGCCCTGCGGGAACTTCAGATTTATCCCGACAACATGGCACCACTTGGCAGCATCGTGGTGAGCTGGCGCGAGAGCCTGGCGGATTACCTACGATCTGAGGGCGCAAAACACGGAGTCGCTATCCACCCTCGATATCCGGAAGAACCACACGGACGAACCGCCCCCAATTCCTCCAACGATCTTAGATGACGACCCGCCGTTCTGAAGGTAGGGATAAACGACCGTATCAGAGCGCGGCGCTCTCTCGTCGCCGAAGACCGATGGGTTCGGGGACAGATGTTTGTTCGGCAGATTCACCTGTACGCTTGAAGCATGCCAGCCTTTCGCGTCTTGATCATCGGTGGCACGGGTCAGGTCGGAGCCGCGGTGGTGCGGGCGCTGGTTGCCCTGCCGTCCTGCGCTGAAGTCGTGATGGTCAATCGCAAGGCGATGCCGCTGACCCCTAATCCTCGCATGCACCAGGTGGTCCTGGATACGGCAGCCGCGGAGTTTCCCGCAGCAGTGACCACGCTTGCAATGAACATGGTGGCACTCGGCGACCCTGTCTACGGGGCCTCGTGTGTTGGCGTCGGCAAAGGCAGCAGGCAGTGGAGCGAGCGGGAACTGAAAGCCCTCGAACTCGGGGTCGTCGGTGGTTTCGCCCGCGGTTGCCACGACGGCGGCATTGAACGGTTCGCGCTGCTCTCCGCCGTAGGAAGCAACGCCAGAAGTATGATCCGCTACGTGCGCGTCATGGGGCTAAAAGAAGAAACGGTTGAGACGATCGGCTTCAAGCGGCTCGCGATATTCCGCCCCGGCATAATCGGAGGCAACGTTCACACGCCCGGCTACGTCGCGTGGCTGGGGCGTCTCATGCCGGGACGGTTCGGGACGATCGAGCAGGACGACATCGGACGCGCGTTCGCCGCCGAATGCAGCAACAGCTCAGCCCCCGGCGTCGTGTACCTCGAAAATGCGGCGATAAAGCAGAGGTCTCGGGAGCTCGCAAAGTCCTGATCGCTGATTCCTCGGGCGTGAACATGGACCTGCGTTACGAAATACCCGTCCGATTCTGGAGCTACTTTTCACTCGATGCCGCGTCCGGTGGTTGGGGGTGTTCCACAATAGGGCAAAACCGGAATGGCGGAACGAGTCGATCAGGCGGTTACGGTTTGCTGTTCGCTACGGAATCGGTCTGTAGGCGTAGAGCACTTGCTTCAGGTCGGAAGCTTTCCAGGATTGTGTGATTCGCATATACTCCTGACAAACAGAATGCAGACTCCCCCAAAAAGCCACGGCTTTGTCGCGATCCACCGGGTTGTACGAATCGAAAGCATTCCGGTAGTCCACCACAATCGCAACGTGCCCATTGGGCTGATCTTTCTTTGCAGCGATAACTAGGTTACCCTCGCCAGCGGTAACTCCGGCAACGGTGGCCGCGCTGTCACCAATCCCTATTCGTATCCAAGGTGATTCCGCGATCAGGTCGTAGATGTTGTTTGCTTGACCGGTAACATCAAGTCCGACGTCGTGCGCGACTGCCTTAACGAATGCGCTACAGTCACCCTTGTTGGCAGGCCAGTGTCTGGTGCACGCCGCGATGACTCGGCCTCGCTTTGCAGCCTTCTCTGCGCCACCAACGTCCGCTACGCCAGTTTTGGCAGAAACGAGAGCTCCGACGACAGAGGAAGCTGTGTATTCGAGCCACTGCCAGCTGTTCATTGTATGCCTCATGCGCGCACCGCCTTCAAGCAAACGGTCGGCGGTGGCAGCAGAGGTAGGCTGATCGCATCAGCACGGGGCACACTCTTTGCACACAAAACCTGACTCGCTGGGCTGTAAACAAAAGAAGCAGCTCGTTCGCCGACGCCGCCATCACTGATCGACGCGAATCAGTGAATCAAAGCCTCTTCCACTTCAGACGCAGATTCACGTAAGATGCCTGAGCCAACTGAGAATCCCGCGCCGCCCGCCGGTATACGCCGCGGCCATCTGTCGTTGTGGTATTCTGTGCCTGAAACGAGCTTTAGACAGCACGATGGACAGCATGAACGGACAGCATAGGTATCGGAATCTCGGGGCTGGTGTGCGCCCGAATTCTCAGGCTGTTATGCTGTCTGTTTTGCTGTCCATTTTGGCATCCAAACGGGTGGTTTTGGA